>Ga0172372_10000381_pt1 | contig 68860 bp, 58 predicted proteins | sample LakKiv5m_2_FD_114544 | JGI IMG/M metagenome (GOLD analysis project Ga0172372, IMG submission 114544) | Freshwater microbial communities from Kabuno Bay, South-Kivu, Congo - kab_092012_9.5m | ecosystem: Environmental > Aquatic > Freshwater > Lake | place: Democratic Republic of the Congo...
GCGGCGGCCAAAAACGGAGAACTGAGCGGGTTACCTGGTCGATTTTGATCGACGGCCCGCTTTCAAAAGCAGCGAGGGCTGAAGTCGACCGGAAATACAGGGTTACTTCAGACCTTCCCTAGCCTTTGCGCAGGGAGAACGACCGTGTCATCCATCTTTAATACATTGAAAGATCAGGATCAGGCTTACATCGCTTCGCAAATAAACAAACAAGGCTTTGCCTGCCTGCACGATTTCCTGAATAGCATTCAGTTGCATCAACTACGCGAACAAGTACAGGAACAGGCTCGACGACATAAAGGCGAGTACTTCGCCTACCACGGCGGCGAGGAAGTAGCAGACTCGTTGCTATCCGTGCTGGGGGCCGCGCCGGAATTCCAGAAGTTGCTGGCCGATGTCTACCGGGCCTGCGCCGGGCGCGCCGCACACAGCAATCGCATTTACATGGTGATGCGCTGCGTGCAAGGGCAGACGGGGCGCAACGAGTCGAACTGTTACCACTTCGACGCCTCGCTGGTCACCGCCCTGCTGCCCGTGGAAATCCCCCAGGACGGCAACGAACGGGGCGATCTGCTGATGTTTCCCAACCTTCGCCCCATCCGCCACTTGGTGCTGTTCAACGTGCTGGAAAAGGCGCTGTTGCAAAACCGCCTGAGCCGAAAGCTGATCACCTGTGCGATCGGCATCGGATTGCTCAGGCCGCAGCGGCTGCAATTGGTCCCCGGCAACCTCTACCTGTTCTGGGGCTATCGCTCGCTGCACGCCAACGAACCCTGTGACCCGGCGAAGCTGCGCGCCACCGCCATCTTCCATTACGGCGACCCGCATGCCGGGAGTCTGCTGACCCGCCTGATCCTTCGAAACAACCAGCGCAGAGCAAGACGCGCCAGCGAAGTGGGTGAGCAACAGCCCGTCTGAGCGAGCGCACCTTCGGCCCATCCGCTCGCTTGCCGGGCCGTTCCGACTGGCGAGCCATTCGATAAGGAAATCCCCATGATCAACGTGACCAAGTCCTACCTGGGCAGCAAGAACAAGTTCAAGGCATATGTCGACCGCATCTACAACACCGGCTGGCTCACCAACAACGGCCCCTTGGTGACGGCACTGGAACAACGCCTCAAGGACTACCTCGGCGTTCGCAACATCATTCTCACCAACAACGGCACCATTGCCCTGCAAATCGCCTATCGCGCACTGGGCATCACCGGCAGTGCCATCACTACCCCGTTCAGTTTCGTCGCCACCACCAGTTCGCTGCAATGGGAAGGCATCCGGCCGATCTTCGCCGATATCGATACGAACACCTGGAACCTCGACCCGGAGAAGATCGAACGACATATCCAGCGGGACACCTCGGCCATCGTCGCGACTCATGTATTCGGCAACCCCTGCGATGTGGAGCGCATCGAACAGATCGCGCGCAAGCACAACCTGAAGGTCGTCTATGACGGCGCCCATGCCTTCGGCGTCTTGCACAAGGGCCGGTCGGTCTACAATTGGGGCGATATCAGCACCCTGAGTTTTCACGCCACGAAGCTGTTCCACACCATCGAAGGCGGTGCCATCGTCACCAACGATGACGAACTGGCCGCGCGGGTTCGCCTGCTCTGCAACTTCGGCATCGTCGATACCGATCAGATCGACGGCATCGGCATCAACGCCAAGCTCAACGAGTTTTCCGCCGCCATGGGCATGTGCGTGCTCGATGACATCGAGATGATCCTCGAATGCCGAGCGGAGATCGGCCAGCGCTACGAACGGCGCCTGGGCGAGCATTTCGAGCTGCAGCGGCCGCAGCCGGATTCGCGGTGCAACTACAGCTATTTCCCCGTTGCGCTGGCCGACGAGTCCCAGCTGCTGCGCTGCCGCGGCCAGCTCAATGCGAATGGCATCAATCCACGGCGCTACTTCTATCCGTCCCTGGACACGCTGGAGCACCTGCAGCCGCAGGTTCCGCAGACCCGATCACGGGCGCTGAGCCGCAAGGTGCTGTGCCTGCCGATCTATCCCGGGCTGCCGCGCAAGGTGCAGGAGAAGGTCGTGCAGACGCTGATCCAGGAATCGATCCACAGCACCGAATCTAGCCGGACCCTGTTTCAGCCCTTCGCCGATGCCTTCGGACTGCTCGGCGCAGACCAGATGGCTACTGCCGAGTACAAGCACATCTCCTGAAGTTCGAGGGCGACCACAGCTCATGTCTGATCCCAAGCGGTTATCGGTGATCCGCAACACCAGCCTGAATTACCTCGGCCAGGCCTATGCCCTGCTGATCGGCATCCTGATTCTGCCGTTCTACCTGGGCCACCTGGGCGCGGAGGCGTACGGGCTGATCGGCTTTTTCGCCGTGCTGCAGGCCTGGCTGCAATTGCTCGATGCAGGGATGTCGCCGGCGTTGGTGCGGCAAGTCGCACACTACCGTGGGCAGGGCGACCTCGCCGCAGGCCGCGGCCCTGCCGGTCGCCTGTTGCGCTCGTTCGAGCTGCTGTTGCTGCCGATCGCCCTGCTCGCCTGTCTGACCATCTACCTGGCCAGCGGCTGGATCGCCGAGACCTGGTTGCAGGCACGCGAGCTGAGCACCGGGACCATCATGAACTGCATCAGCCTGATGGGGCTGATGATCGGCCTGCGTCTTTACGCGACGCTGTACAAGAGCGGCCTGCAGGGCGTGGAACTGCATGGCTGGCTGAATGCGGCGAACATGCTGATCGCCACGCTGCGCTACTTCGGCGGGCTGTTTCTGGTCGCCTACGTGTCGAAGGAGCCACTGGACTTCTTCCTGTTCCAGACTGCGGTCGCGCTGGTGGAAACCTTCGCCTTCGCCAGCAAGGCCTATGTACAGCTCTCCGGGCCCGGGCTGCTGGCCGGGATCGACTGGAAGGTCGTGCGGCCGGTGCTGCCGTTCGCCGGCGGAATGTGCTTCACCTCGTTGCTGTGGATCGCCCTGACCCAGCTGGACAAGGTGCTGCTTTCCAAGGTGCTCCTGCTCAAGGAGTACGGCTATTTCTCGCTGGTGGCGCTGATTACCACCGGAATCATGACGCTGACCAACCCGCTGGTGCAGACCATTCTGCCGCGCATGACCATGCTGGTGGCCGAAGGGCGAATCGCCGACATGGAGCGGCTCTACCTGAACGCCAGCCGCTTCGTCTGCAGCGTGCTGTTTCCCCTGGCTGCAGTGATCGCCTGGCACGGACAGGCACTGATATTCGCCTGGACCGGCGACCAGGCCGCTGCCCAGTGGAGCGAGCGCCTGCTGTTCTGGTACGTGCCAGGCAGTGCGCTGATGGCGGTGGGCGCGTTCCAGTTCTACCTGCAGTACGCCTACGGCCAGCTACGACTGCACATCTGGTACAGCGTCATTTCGACGGCGATCAGCATGCCGATCGTGATTTACGCAGCGCTGGTGCACGGCGCCTACGGCGCGGCACTGGCGTGGTTCTTCCTGCGGCTGGCGACGTTCCTGATCTGGCCGCCCGTGGTGCATCGACGCTTCGCCCCCAGGCTCAACGGCGTCTGGATGGGCGAGATGCTGCGTATCACCGCCATGACCGTTCTCGGGCTGCTCATCGGCGCGCCCCTGTTCGAGGCAATCGTCAGCGACAACCGCTTCGACATCCTGCTGGCGCTGGCCACGAGAGGGGCGGTCTGCCTGCTGCTGGTGGCCGCCAGCTCGAAGTCACTGGTCAACAAGCTTTATCTACTCATCACCAAGCGAGCATCCAAAAATGGAATTGAAGAGCGAGCAAGCCTTGATTGAGCGCTGGGGCGGCAAGACCGAACCGCTGCTGAGCATCGTCTGCCTCACCTACAATCATGCGTCCTTCATTCGGAAGACGCTGGAGAGCTTTCTCCAGCAGGAAACGGATTTCCCCTTCGAGGTGATCGTCCACGACGACGCCTCGACCGACACCACCGCCGCGATCGTCGCCGATTACGCGGCGCGCTATCCCAGCATCATCAAACCGATCTACCAGACGCAGAACCAGTTCAGCCTCGGTGTGCCGTTCAGCACGCGGCTGTTCGCCCGTGCGGCCGGCAAGTACATCGCCTATTGCGAGGGCGACGACTACTGGACCGACCCCAGCAAGCTGCAACAGCAGGTGGATTTCCTCGAACGGCATCGTGACTACGTCATCACCTACCACGACGCCTTCATGTTCAACAGCAAGGGCATCATCCAGAGCCCGCAGCTCACCGGAAAGCTGCGCAAGGACGCCACCGCCCTCGAACTGATGCAGGGCCGCCCGATCTCCACGCTCACGGTGTGCTTCCGCAACCTGATCCAGGAACTGCCGCCTGAGCTGCTGGGCGTGGAAGTGCTGGATATCTGCTGGTGGTCGCTGCTCGGCGCCTACGGCAAGGGCAAGTTCATGGCCGAGATCAGCCCGGCCGCGTACCGCGTGCACGAAGGCGGAATCTTCTCCATGCGCTCGAGCAAGCAGCGCATTCATATGGCCATGCACGCGCACTACTGCCTGGCGCGCTACTACCACCGCATCGGCAACAACGCGCTCTACGAGTATTTCCTGGTCCAGGTCTTCGGCGAGTGCCTCTCGCTGGTCTCGCCATTCAGCAAGCTCCAGGCACTCTCGACCATCGCCCAGAACATTTCACTCAACCTGCTGCGCAGGCTGACTCCACGGCTGGCCAGGAGCTGATCAGCCCAACCGCCGTCTTGCATACACGCACCATGAGGAAGGACTCCCAATGACTGCCCTGACCCGCTCTTCACTGGAATACGATGCGGACAATCGCATCGATCTGGCCGGCATCATGCGCACGGCCTACGACCACAAGGCGTTGATCATCGCCATCACCGGGTTGTTCACCGTGCTCGGCGTGCTCTACGCCCTCATCGCCACGCCGATCTACCAGGCCACCGCGATGATCCAGATCGAGCCGAAGAAGGCTGCCATTACCGGCATACCGGAAATATCCCCCCGCCCGGACTCGGTTTCCCAGGCGGTCACCGAAATTTCCCTGCTGAAATCCCGCGCAGTGCTCGGCAAGGCTGTCGAGGAACTCAAGCTCTACATCGTCGCCAAGCCACGCCAGTTTCCGCTGATCGGCGGCTACATGGCCCGTCAGCATGACCCGGCAACCGACGGCGCGCTGGCCAAGCCCCTGTTCGGGCTGACCGCCTTTGCCTGGGGCGGCGAGAAGCTCGACGTCTTCCAGCTCGACGTACCCGAGGCCTATCTGGGCATGGACCTCACCCTGGTAGCCGGCACGGCCGGTAACTACAGCCTGTATGACGACGAGGAGCAGCTGATCCTCCGCGGCCAGGTCAACCAGGCCGTGGAAACCCAGGGCTTCAAGGTGCAGATCGCCGAACTCGAGGCTCGTCCGGGCACCGAGTTCAGGCTGGTCAGAAATCGCCCGCAGACCACTGCGCTGGACTACCAGGATCGCCTGAAGGTCGGCGAGGCCGGCAAGGATTCGGGGATCATCTACATGTCGCTGGAAGATCCCGACCCGCAGCTGGCCAGCCGCGTGCTGGACGAAATCAGCCGTCTGTACGTCAGCCAGAACATCCAACGCAGCTCCGCCGAGGCGGCCCAGCGCCTGGATTTCCTCCGTTCGCAACTGCCGCAGGTGCGCAAGGAGCTGGAGAAGGCCGAAGCCGCGCTGCACGACTACCAGACCAGCTCCAAGTCGGTAGACATCAGCATCGAGACCAAGGGCGTGCTGGACCAGATCGTCCAGCTGGAAACCCAGCTGTCGGAGCTGACGCTCAAGCGGGTCGACTACGACCGTCTCTATACCCGCGAGCACCCGACCTACCGCACCCTGATGTCGCAGATGAACGAGCTGCAGGCGCAGAAGGCGCAGCTGCTGAAGAAGGTCGATGCCCTGCCCATGACGCAGCAGGAGCTGCTGCGCCTCAAGCGTGACATGGAAGTCACCACCCAGACCTACACCCTGCTGATGAATCAGGCCCAGGAGCAGGATGTGCTGCGCGCCGGCACCATCGGCAACGTTCGCATCATCGACAACGCCTACTCGATGACCGAGAAGCCATCCAAGCCAGTTCGGCCGCTGGTGGTGGCGCTGGCCATCTTCGTCGGGCTGCTGGTCTCGGCCGCCGTGATCCTGCTGCGCCAGGCCTTCTATCGCGGCGTTGAAAGCCCGGACGTGATCGAGAAGCTCGGTGTACCGGTCTATGCCGGCCTGCCATACAGCCCGTCGCAGGAACAACTGAACCGCCGCCGCAAGGCACGCGACGGCAAGACTCGCCTGCTCAGCCTGACCGAGCCGACCGACCTGGCCGTCGAATCACTGCGCAGCCTGCGCACCAGCCTCAAGTTCGCCATGCTCGAAGCACGCAACAAGGTGCTGATGATCACCAGCCCGACGCCTGCGGTGGGCAAGTCGTTCGTCTCCAGCAACCTCGCCGCGGTGATCGCGCAGACCGGTCAGCGCGTGCTGCTGATCGACGCGGACATGCGTCGCGGCTACCTGCACACGCTGTTCGGCATGGCGCCGCGCAATGGTCTGTCGGACGCCCTGGCCAGTGGCCTGAGCCTGGCGGAGATCACCAACCGCACCGAGGTGAAGAACCTGCACTTCATCTCCGCCGGTTTCTCCGCGCCGAACCCGTCCGAGCTGCTGATGCATGAAAACTTCTCGCGCCTGCTGAAGGAGGCCGAGCGGCTGTACGACTTCATCGTCATCGATACGCCCCCGGTACTGGCCGTCACCGACGCGGTGCTGGTCGCGCAGCAGGCCGGCACCAATCTGCTCGTGGCCCGCTTCGGCCTCAGCACCAGCTCGCAGATCGACGCCTCCAAGCGCCGCCTCGCGCAGAACGGCGTGCTGCTCAAGGGCGTGATCCTCAATGCCGTGAAACGCAAGGCGTCCACGTCGCCCTATGACAGCGGCGCCTACGGTTACTACACCTATACCCAGCAAGCCTGAACGCCAGACAAGGAGGTGCGCCGTGCTCAGAACCGTCTCGATGATGCAGCCCTATCTCTTTCCGTACCTGGGCTATTTCCAGCTGATCGCCCTCAGCGATGTGTTCGTCCTGGGCGATGACCTGCAGTATGTGAAGGGCTCGTGGATGAACCGCAACCGCGTGCTGGTCAACGGCCAGCCCAAGCTGATCACCTTCCCGCTGCGCAAAGGTCACCAGGCCGAGCAGATCAGGGAGCGCTGGCTCTGCGACGACTTCGACCGCGAAGCCGAGGCGCTGATGAAAATGCTCGAGCGCTGCTATGCCAAGGCTCCGCAGCGCGACACCGTGCTGCCGCTGATCCGCAGCATCCTCGCGTATCCGGAGCGCAACCTGGCGCTGTTCACCGAGAACGCCCTGCGCAGGATCTGCGCCTACATGGACATTCGCACACCGATCTACCGCGGCTCCAGCCTGGGCCTGCCGGCGAAGATGGACATGCAGGACCGCGTCATCCAGATCGTGCATCGCATGGACGGTGAGCTATACCTGAACCCGATAGGCGGCATCGAACTGTACTGCCCCGCTCGCTTCCGGGCCGACGGGCTGCTGCTTCGCTTCCTGCGCATGGATGACCTCACCTATCCGCAGTTCAAGCACCCGTTCGTGCCCTCGCTGTCGATCATCGACGTGCTGATGTTCAACAGTCGCGAACAACTCAAGGATCTGCTGCTGCGCTTCAGCGTGTTCGAGGGCCACGAAAAGCGCGCAGCACTGGCGACGGCATGATGGGTACCGGCCATCCGGAACCGAGCAGGTCAATCAGGAAAGGACATCCTCATGACAACGAACAAGACCGCACGCTGGTATCTGATCCAGACCAAGCCGCGCCAGGAGGCCCGCGCCGAGGAGCACCTGCTGCGCCAGCACTTCGAGTGCTATCGCCCGCTCAAGGCGTCGGCGGCGACGCGAAGCGGACAGGGCGCCAAGGCTGGCGAGCCGCTGTTTCCCGGCTACCTGTTCATTCGCCTCGATAGCACCCACGACAACTGGTACCCGATTCGCTCCACCCGCGGCGTGAACCGCGTGGTGTCCTTCGGCGGCCAGCCGACACCCGTGCGTGACGAGCTGATCGAGCAGCTGCGCCAGCGCCTGGCACAGGACGAACGTGCCCCTGCTGCCAACTTCAAGCCCGGCGAAAGGGTACAGGTCAGTGGCGGCAGCTTCAGCGAGATCGAAGCCATCTTCGTCAGCAGCGATGGCGAGGAGCGCTCCGTCATCCTCCTCAACCTGCTGCAGCGGGAACAGAAGGTACGGGTGCCGACCCGCTATCTCCAGTGCCACTCCTGAACCAGGCAAGGCGCGTCGCCCGAAGACCTGACAGGTTCAAACAGCGAGCCAACGATGAAGATCCTATTTCTCAATGCGTTCTACGCACCGCACATCGGCGGAGGTGCGGAAGTCATCCTCCGCCATCTGGCCGAGGGGCTGCAGCGCCGCGGTTGCGAAGTAGCCGTGCTGGCGACCGGCCCGGATGCCGGCCTGAGCATGCAGCTGCAGGACGGGGTACGGGTCTACCGTGCCGGCCTGGCGAATCACTACTGGCACTACACCCAGCAGCGCCCCGGTCGCCTCGCCCGCCTCGGCTGGCACTACCGCGACCGCTACAACGCCGACATGCGCCAGTACGTACGCGAAGTGATCCAGCGCGAGCAGCCCGAGATCGTCGTCAGCAACAACCTAACCGGCTGGTCGGTTTCCGCCTGGGACGAAATCTCCGCCGCGGGTCTGCCGATCGTCCAGGTACTGCACGACCTCTACCTGCTCTGCCCCAAGGACACCATGTTCAACCACGGCAAGAGCTGCCAGCGCCAGTGCGGCCTGTGCTCGGTATTCCGCCTCGGCCATGCCCGCGCCTCGGCGCAGGTGGCGACGGTGATCGGGGTCAGCCGCTTCGTGCTCGAGCGCATCACCGCCCAGGGCTACTTCAGCCGCGCGCGCCAGCACGTGGTGCACAACCGCACGCCCGCCACTACCGGGCAGAACAGCAAGCCCAAGCTGCGCAACAGCCATCCGCTGCGCTTCGGCTACATCGGCACGCTTTCGGAGAACAAGGGCGTGGGCTGGCTGATCGAGCAGTTCCAGCGCTTGGAGATCGATGCCCGGCTGGATATCGCCGGGCGCGGCAAGCTGGACTACGAGAGCAAGCTCAAGGCCATGGCCGACCCGAGCAAGGTCAGCTTCCTCGGCTACTGCGACAGCGACGAGTTCATGCAGAGCATCGACGTACTGGTAGTGCCGTCGCTGTGGGCCGAGCCGTTCGGCCTGGTGGCCGTCGAAGGCTGCGCCAACAACCTGCCGGTGATCGCCAGCAACATGGGCGGCCTGCCGGAGATCATCCGCGACGAGCACAACGGCCTGCTCTGCTCGCCCGACGATCCTGATTCGCTCGGCATCGCCATGCTCTGGCTCTACATCGACGGCGGATTGCGCCAGCGCCTCGCCGGCCAGGCACGAGCCAGCGTGCTGTCGCTGCTGGATATGGAACGCATGCTGGACCAGTACCAGTCCATCCTGCACGAGACACTTCAGGGAACGAGAATTCACCATGAACCAGAGCCTGCTGATCACTCCACGGCGACGCGACTCGAACCCGTTGGCCTTCGACAAGCCGACATTGTTGACGCTGGTCGTCGCCTCGCTGCTGCTGACTGAAACCTTCTCCGGTGCCCTGCGCTACTACTTCGACATGGCCGGGATCTCCTGGCTGCTGTACCTGCCGAAGGTCGCCTGCCTGGCAGCGCTGAGTCTGGAGCTGCTGCGCTACCGCGGCTGGCCGCTGTTCTGGCTGGTGATGCTGGGGCTGGTGACATCCAGCCAGCTGGCGCTGATGCACGGGGCGGAGCTGCATAACATCGGTTTCAGCCTGTTCATCTACATTCCGCTGCTGTTCGGCCTGATCTGCGGCCGCCATCTGGAGCTGCGGCTCGGGCTGTTGCGGCGAGTCATCGGCTTCTGCCTGATCGCCTCGTTCGTCGGCATCGCCCTCGACCTGACGACCAGCGTGCCTTGGAAGGGCTACAGCTACATGGTCGGCGAGGTGGAACTGAGCGCCAACCGCTCCTGGGCATTCGACGACATCGACCGCATCGGCGGTTTCGCCCGCATGTCCACCGCGCTGTCGGTGATGATCGCGGTCTACAGCCTGTTCATCGCCGCATTCATCCGCTCGCGGCTGCTGCGGCTGCTGCTTTACGTCGCGGCCCTTATCGGCATCGTGCTGACCACCAACAAGTCCACCGCGGCGGCCTATGTACTGACGCTGCTGATGCTGATCTTCACGGCCTATCGCTTCGCCAGCGCCGCAGCCTTCCTCATCGCCGTGCTGGTCGGCCTGATGCTGCCGGCGATCAGTCTGGTGCTGAGCCTGGACCCGAATGCGGCCAACAGCGGCACGCTGCTCGCCTCGTTCGCCGACCGGCTGATCAACAGCTGGCCGAACTTCATCGGCGTCATGCTCCGCGAGGGCTGGGGCTGGTGGGGCGCGGGCTTCGGTGCGGTGGGCAGTGCCGGTCACGCCTATCCGGTGCCAGGCCTGGAACTGCTGGTCATCGCCGACAACACCGCGCTGTACCTGTGGGGAATGCTCGGCGTGTTCGGCGTGTTGCTCTACCTGCTCTGCTTTCCCCTGATGCTGCGCCTGCACGAGCGCGGGCCAAGGCTGCGCGACGCACTGCTGCCGATCGTCTTCTGCCTGTGCCTGGTGGCCTGGGCCACGGACGTACTGGAGGTGACCACCGCCACGCTGTTCCTCGGCCTGGCCATTTCCCACGTGCTGACGCCAGCCCGGGCGTCGGCCCGCGGCCTCGCCCCGCAACGGCTGCCGGAACTGCGACACCTGACCTGAGCATCAACCATCACGGATGATCCACATGACGATTCGCTCTACCCTGCTCCACGCTTTGCTGCTCGGGGGGCTGCTCGGTGCATCCCTTCAGATCGCCGCACAGACCACCGAGGAACCCTTCGTCGTCGGTGTCTGCGCCCACGAGCTGCACCGCGGTGATCCCAGCGGCCGCGCCTACGCCATGATGCGCGATGCCGGCATCACCTCCGTGCGCACCGATGCCCACTGGGCCTATGTCGAGCGCCAGCCGAACCAGCTGAAGATCGAGCCGTCCTGGCACCGCTACCTCAAGGAAACCGCCCGTCACGGCCTGAGCACCCAGTTCATCCTCGGCTATGGCAACCAGCACCACGGCGGCGGCGAAAAACCCCGCACCGAGCCGGTCCGGGCGGCGTTCAACCGCTACGTCAATCACCTCAGCGAGGCGTTCAAGGGTCAGGTGGCCTATTACGAGATCTGGAACGAATGGGACGTGGAGGACCCGCGCGACCCCAGGTTCACCCAGGACTACGCCCGCCTGATCGCCGATGCGGCCGGTATCGTTCGCCAACGCGACCCCGCTGCCAAGGTGCTGGCCGGCGCGGTGACCACCCAGGGCATCGAGTCGGGATTCGCCCTGCGTCTGCTGGAGAACGGGCTGATGCAATCGGTGGACGGCCTGTCATTGCATCCCTACGTGCATTGCCGCGGCTGGCGACGCAACACCCCGGAAGCCTGGATCGACTGGATGGCCGAGATGGACAAGGAGCTGACCCGCGCCGCGGGACGGCCCGTACCGCTCTACCTCACCGAGATGGCCTGGCCCTCGCATCAGGGCGCCTGCGGCATCGACGAGAACTTGCAGGCGGCCTACCTGGCACGGGCGTTCTTCCTCGCCAGGACGTTGCCGAGCATCCGCGGCATGTGGTGGTACGACTTCCGCAACGACGGTACCGACAGAACCGAGCGCGAGCACAACTTCGGCCTGGTCCGCCAGGACTTCACGCCGAAGCCGGCCTACCGCGTGCTCACCGCCGTCAGCGATATCGTCGCCAACTACCGCTTCATCGGCCGCGAGGAGAACAGCGACGGTGACGTGGTGGCGCTGCGTTTCGCCCGTGGTGAAGACGAACTGCTGGTGGCCTGGAGCGCCGGCAAGCCGCGCAACCTGGAGCTCGAAGCGCTCGACCCGCAAACCGGGCGGGTGGCATTGATCGATACGGCGCAACCACAGCACGGCCGTGTCACCAGCAACGCCCGCTGGGAATGCACGGGCAGGGGCGGTCGTTGCCGCACAACGCTCAAGCTCGATGGCTTTCCCAAGATCGTCAGCCTGCGCGCCGTGCAGGACTAGCGCCCCACCGCTTTGCGTGCAACCGGCCGCCGCGCCGGCGCTGCGCTCGGCCGCCGGCCGATAGAGCCGGGCCAGGTCCACTGGCCCGCTGCCAATCACAACGCCACGCACCCGCTGCGTCACAGTCATCGCGCGAGCGCTGCCGGCCCGCGCGATCGCCCTTTGCAAGGAGAGACCCATGATCGTCATCAACGCTCGCTTCCTGACCCAGGAAACCCGCGGCGTGCAACGTTTCGCCGAACAGGTCTGCCTGGAGTTAGGCGCCATGCGCAAGGACCTCACCTTTGTCGCGCCTCAGGACACGCCCGTGCATGGCAGTGCCGAACGCTTGCAGGTACGCCGTATCGGACGCAACCGCGGGCACCTGTGGGAACAACTGGACCTGCCGTTGTGGCTGGCGCGCAATGGCCGGCCGCCGCTGGTATCGCTGTGCAACACCGCCCCGCTGATCTACCGCAACCAGATCGCCACCCACCACGACATCACCTACGTGCGCCATCCGGAAAGCTACTCGCGCACCTTCCGCGGTGCCTACAAGAGCCTGACGCCGCTGCTGCTCAAGCGCATCAAGGCACTGATCACGGTCAGCGACTTTTCCCGTAAGGAAATCGCCCGCTACTACGGTTACCCGAGAGAGAACATCTGTGTGGTACCCAACGCCGTATCGGCGAAGTTCCGCCCTCCCGCCGTGGGAAGCCAGCCGCCGGCTGGCAGGCCCTATCTGCTGGCCGTGTCGTCGCCCAATGCGCACAAGAACTTCGCTCGCATGGTGGCCGCCTTCCTCAGCCTGGAAGGCTTCGACGAGGTGGAATTGCACATCGTCGGCGACTCCCACTCGGTGTTCTCCGGCAACGACTACCGGCTGGAAGGCAACCCTCGCGTACGCGTGCTTGGCCGCCTCGACGACGAGCAGCTGGTGCGCGAATACCAGGGCGCCACCGCATTCGTCTTTCCGTCGCTCTACGAAGGCTTCGGCATACCGCCGCTGGAGGCGCAGGCCTGTGGCTGCCCGGTGATCGCGGCGCGGGCGGCGTCGATTCCCGAAGTGCTCGGCGAAAGCGTCCTGTATTTCGAGCCACTGAACATCGAGGACATCGCCCGCTGCATGCGCCATGTGCTGCAGGACGCCGGCCTGCGCGAGGACCTGCGCACCCTCGGGCTGGCCAACGTCGAGCGCTACTCCTGGAAGCGCTCCGCGCAGACGGTTTCCCAGCTGATCGACGAGACGCTGATGGGCAGAAGCAAGCCGCCGACCTTCATCGCCTGGTCGTCGGACCGCTCCTAGCAGCGCCGAGCCTATACCGGCCCTTACATTCCATCCGTCAAACGAGGCAGACCATGGAACGGTTGGTGCACATCGACGCGCTGCGAGGCGGCGCATCCATCCTTCTGATTGTTCATGTCGTAGCGCTGCCGCTGCTGGCAGAACCCGGTTCCTCGCCGGCCATCGACCTCTGGCTGGTGGCCACGCTGTGGCTGCTGTTCGGCTGCGGCTTTCTGGTACCGGCCGCCTTGCATGCAGGTGGCAATGACGGACGCGGCTTCGCCATCCGGCGCCTGCTGCGCCTGCTGCCGGTGTATCTGCTGGCGGTTCTCCTGACTGCGGTGCTGCTACCAGGCTTGCCGACCTGGCTGCCCGGCGTGACGATCCCCTACCCCGGCATGGCATTCGAGGCCGTGAGCGCCTACGGGGCGCTGCCGCCCCTTCTGCTGTTCTACGGGCTGTGCCTGCTGCTGCATGCGCTCGGCCTGCTGCACAGCGTGAGCCTGCGGGCCGGCTGCGCCCTGGTGCTGCTCGCGGCGGCACTGCTGCTGGCCCTGACCCAGCAGCTGATCGACCGGACGCTGCCGGTCACCCTGCCGCTGGTGCTGTCGCTGATGTTCTTCGCCTCGTTGCGCTACGAGGTGCAGCACGAGACCAGCAGCTACGCCCGCCGGCGCGCCCGTGAATATGCGCGCTACACGCTGCGGGTTTACCTGCTGGTGCTGCCGGTGATTTTCGTTGCCGGCTGGGCGCGGGACGGCTCGGCACAGCAGGCCGCCTGGCCGGGACAGTTGCTCGGCTACGCCGTGGCCGTTGCCCTGTTCCTGCTGTTCACCGGTCGCCTGCGCCTGCGGGCGCCATTGCTCATCTGGTTCGGCAGCCTCAGTTGCTCGCTCTACCTGCTGCTGCCGGCGATGCAGCGCCTGGGCCAGCTGCTGACGCAGACGCTGGGCCTGAGCGGTTCGCTGGCTGCCAGTGCCAGCGCGGTATTCGGCCTGGCGCTGGCCATCACAGCCGCCCTGCTCTGCCGCCGCCTGCTCGAGCACCCACTGATGCGCGCCGGCAATCGGCTCACCGGACAGCGCGACGTACTACCCCTGGGCCGTCTGCACAGCCGCTGACCACGCTCCCCATTGCGGCCTGGCCGCTCATTCGTTTCGACCAAGGATGTCATTCCATGAAAGTTGCCATCGTTCACGATTGGCTGGTGACCTACGCCGGTGCCGAGCGTGTGCTCGCCAGCCTGTGCGCCGTTTGGCCGGACGCCGACCTGTTCGCCGTCATCGACTTCCTCTCCGATGAAGACCGCGTCCATCTGGGCGGCAAGCGCGCTACCACGACCTTCATCCAGCAGCTGCCGAAGGCGCGGACGCACTACCAGAAGTATCTGCCGCTGATGCCGCTGGCCATCGAGCAGCTGGACATGTCCTCCTACGACCTGATCATTTCCAGCAGCCACGCGGTGGCCAAGGGCGTACTGACCGGCCCCAACCAGTTGCATATCAGCTATGTGCATTCGCCGATCCGCTATGCCTGGGACCTGCAGCACCAGTACCTGCACGAGGCCAGCCTGGAGCGTGGCATCAAGGCCAAGCTCGCGCGCATGCTGCTGCACTACATGCGCATGTGGGACCAGCGCACGGCCAGCGGCGTCGACGAGTTCATCGCCAACTCGCACTTCATCGGCCGGCGCATCAACAAGAGCTACCGGCGCCAGTCCACGGTGATCTACCCACCGGTAGACACGCGCCAGTTCACGCTCCACGAGGCCAAGGAGGACTTCTACCTGACCGCCTCGCGCATGGTGCCGTACAAGAAGATCCCGCTGATCATCGAGGCCTTCGCGGCGATGCCGGACAAGCGCCTGATCGTCATCGGCACCGGCCCTGAGATGGACAAGGCACGCGAAGTCGCAGGGCCCAACGTGACCTTGCTCGGCTATCAGAGCTTCGAGGTACTGCTGCACCACATGCAGCGCGCCAAGGGCTTCGTCTTCGCCGCCGAGGAAGACTTCGGTATCGCCCCGATCGAGGCTCAGGCCTGCGGCACGCCGGTGATCGCCTACGGCCGCGGCGGGGTGCTGGAAACCGTGCGCGGGCTCGACCAGCCGGAGCCGACCGGCGTGTTTTACCCGGAGCAGACGACCGACTCGATCATTGCCGCCATCGCGGAATTCGAAGCGAATCGCGCACGCATCACCCCTGCCAACTGCCGCAGCAACTCGGAACGTTTCTCCGGCGAGCGCTTCGAGCAGGAAATCCGCGCCTTCGTCGAGGCCCGCGTGCGCGAGGCCCGCTTCGAAGGCCAGGACCTTGGCTCCGCAGCGCAGCCCAGCACCCCGCTCTACCCAGCCGCGGCGGTGCCGATCAAGCAAGCCTGAACGACCTACCCAGCCATTCATGTACGCATTTACGAGGTTTCAAGGATGAACACGGTAAAGCAGTGGATGAGGGCCACCCGCGCCCTCGGTTTCGCACTCGTGCTGGTGGTCGACCCGGCCAGTGCCATGGTGATCGTCGAGTCGCTGAGCGCCGACGCGGCCCTGCCGGACGTTCAGGGCAGCACCTCGCCGTCCTGCGACAACGCCCGCAGCCCGAGCCCGATCGCCTACAGCGAGTCATCCAACGATTCAGCGCTGCCCTGCGCCACCACCAGCGGCAGCCAGGGCACCAGTCAGTCGCCTGGCCATCCGGGCCATCGCGTCGTCGAGCCAGCCTCCGGCTCGTTCTGGTATGCCCCGACGGACAGCAGACGATATTCATTCTGACCATGGGCGTCGCAGCGCCCGGCCACTCAGGAGCCTCAGCATGAGCACAGAAGGAACCGCCAGATCTCCGCTGATTCTGGCCGATGGCTACTCCTACACCGAACTCATTCCCGTGCCGGACAGCCCGTCCGGCTTCATCCGTATCTTCCACGCCTTCTTCAGCCCGCAGGAAGAAACACCCGAGCCCGATGTGGAGGCGTACCACTCGCCGCTCGCCACACCGGAACAGAGCTGAGGACCGACACCATGCACAACCAGGCGCGTATTCAACCTTGCTGCCAACAGACGCCGGCTGTGGCCGACATGGCCTGCGACATGCCGGTCAAGCGCCAGACGACCATCGTCACGGTCACCTACGGCGATCGCCTCATCTACCTGCGTCGCCTGATCGAACAGGCCTTTGCCTTCGAGCAGATTACCCGCGTGGTGGTGGTCAGCAACGCCTCCCGCGCACCGCTCGAACAGCTCACCAGCCGCTGGCCCGGCCAGGTGCGCATCATCCCGCTGGAGCAGAACACCGGCTCGGCCAACGGCTATGCGGTAGGCCTGCAGGCCGCGCTCGAAGAAGGCGCCGAATACCTGTGGATGATGGATGACGACAACGCGCCCACCGCGTCCGCCGTGCGCCTGTTGCACGAGGAACTAGCGCGGCTGGGCGATGAGGTGGGCCTGCAGAATGCCGCGGTGCTGGGCTTCCGCCCCAGCCAGCAGGAAGACATCGCTCGCGGCGTGCCGCGACGCTTCGCCATCCAGCCGCGCTCCAGCTATTTCGGCTTCCATGTCGCGCAGCTGCCCTACAAGCTCTGGCGGCGCCTGCCCTGGGGCCGGCCCAAAGGAACGCCGCCACGCGCCATCGACCTGCCGTTCGCGCCCTATGGCGGCATGCTCGCGCATCGCAGCCTGTACCAGGCGATCGGCCTGCCGTTGCGCGAACTCGTGCTCTATGCCGACGACACTGAGTACACCCGCCGCATCACCGCCATGGGCGGCCGCCTGCGGCTGGTCACCGATGCGCTGATCGACGAGCTGGAGCTGTCATGGAACATCAAGGCGCACACCCGCAACATCTACGAGGCCTTCCTGCTCGGCGATTCGGACTTCCGTGCCTACTACACGGCCCGCAACCAGGCCTGGTTCGACACCCATGTGTGGGCGGCCTCGCCCTGGCTGTACCGCCTGAACCGTCTGATCTTCCTCGGCCTGCTGCGTCATGTCGCGCGGCGCCAGCAGGTGCCGGAACGACTGCGGCTGATCGAACAGGCAATCCGCGACGGCGAAAGCCGCGCGCTGGGGATGAGCCAGACATTTCCACTGCGTTGAACACGCCCACAAGGAGGTTCCAATGTCCGCGCCCACCCCGGCGAACCGAGACAACAACTTCGATTTCCTGCGTTTTTTCGCCGCCGCGATGGTGGTGTTCGGTCACAGCTACGGCCTCGCCGGACAGGCGCACCGGGAGCCGTTGCGCCTGTTCAGTGGCAGCTACGACTCGGCAGACATCGCCGTGCACGTGTTCTTCGTCATGAGCGGCTTCCTGATCGCCGCCTCCTGGCTGAACAGCCGCAGCGTGCTGGACTTCGCCGCCAAGCGGGCGCTGCGCATCATGCCGGCGCTGATCGTTTCGGTGCTGTTCGTCGTGCTCGTGATCGGGCCGCTGGCCACACGCCTGCCGCTGGGCGAGTACTTCAGCGCACCCGGCACCTTCGCCTACCTGAGCAATGCCGCACTGATCACCGAGTTCCGCCTGCCGGGCGTGTTCGCCAGCAATCCCTTCCCGGACACGGTCAACGGCTCGCTGTGGACGCTGCCCTACGAGGTGCTGATGTACGCCACCGTGGTAACGCTAGGCCTGCTCAAGGTATTCGGTCGCAACATGGCGCTGATCAGCCTGCTGCTGATGGTCGTCACGCATTTCTGGCTGATCCCACTCTACGAGGTGCAGAGCGACCTGCTGTACAAGGCCACCCGACTGGGAGCGTTCTTCTATGCCGGAGTGGCCTTCTACCTGTATCGCCAGCGAATCCTGTGGAGCTGGAAGCTTGCCACGCTGATGGTGGCCGCCAACCTGATCTTCGCGCGCAGCGATCAGTGGGAGTTCGTCCACGTGCTGACGCTCCCCTACCTCACGCTCTACCTCGCCCAGCTACGCATCCCGCGCCTGGCCGGGTTCGGCAAGGCCGGCGACTTCTCCTACGGCCTGTACATCTTCGCCTTTCCGATCCAGCAGCTGATCATGCACTGGAGCGATGGCCGGCTACCGCTGCTGCCGTTCATGGCCTTGAGTTTCATCACCAGCCTGGCCGCCGCCGTGCTGTGCTGGCATCTGATTGAAGCGCCGGCGCTCAGGCTCAAGCGCTATCTGCCGCAGCCACCCGCACAGACCGCCGGCGTCGCTGCAACGTCCCGCTGAACGGCACGTTCGGCATGGCTAAAAAATGCTCAGCTCTGTATACTCGCGCCCCTTTTTCATGCGCGGTTTTCGAGGTTCAAAGTCGATGAGCAAAACGCCAACAGTCGGTTTCGTCAGCCTGGGTTGCCCCAAGGCGACCGTCGACTCTGAACGCATCCTCACTCAGCTGCGCATGGAGGGCTACCAGATCGTGCCGTCCTATGAGGATGCCGATGTGGTGGTGGTCAATACCTGCGGTTTCATCGACAGCGCCAAGGCGGAATCGCTGGATGCCATCGGCGAGGCGATCGCCGAGAACGGCAAGGTGATCGTCACCGGCTGCATGGGCGTGGACGAGAACAACATCCGCGGCGTGCATCCCAGCGTGCTGGCGGTTACCGGCCCGCAGCAGTACGAGCAGGTGGTCAACGCGGTGCACGAAGTGGTGCCGCCGAGCATCGAACACGATCCCTTCGTCGATCTGGTGCCGCCGCAGGGCATCAAGCTCACCCCGCGCCACTACGCCTATCTGAAGATTTCCGAAGGCTGCAACCACAGCTGCAGCTTCTGCATCATCCCGTCCATGCGCGGCAAGCTGGTCAGCCGTCCGGTGGGCGATGTGCTCAGCGAAGCCGAGCGCCTGGTCAAGGCCGGCGTGAAGGAAGTCCTGGTGATCAGCCAGGACACCAGCGCCTATGGCGTCGACCTCAAGTACAAGCTGGACTTCTGGAACGGCCAGCCGGTCAAGACGCGCATGCTCGAGCTTTGCGAGGAGCTGGGCAAGATGGGCGTCTGGGTACGCCTGCACTACGTCTACCCCTACCCCAACGTCGACGACGTGATCCCGCTGATGGCCGCCGGCAAGATCCTGCCGTACCTGGACATCCCCTTCCAGCACGCCAGCCCGAAGGTGCTCAAGGCGATGAAGCGCCCGGCCTTCGAGGACAAGACTCTGGCGCGCATCAAGAAATGGCGCGAGATCTGCCCCGAGCTGACCATCCGCTCGACCTTCATCGTCGGCTTCCCCGGCGAGACCGAAGAAGATTTCCAGTACCTGCTCGACTGGCTGACCGAAGCCCAGCTCGACCGCGTCGGCTGCTTCCAGTATTCGCCGGTTGACGGCGCGCCGGCCGAGGCCATGGACCTGGAGCCGGTACCGGACGAGATCAAGCAGGATCGCTGGGACCGCTTCATGGCGCACCAGCAGGCCATCAGCGCCGCGCGCCTGCAGCTTAAGGTCGGCAAGGAACTGGATGTGCTGATCGATGAAGTGGACGAGGACGGCGCCATCGGCCGTTCCTGGGCCGATGCCCCGGAGATTGACGGCATGGTCTACGTTGACAGCGAACAACCGCTGCAGCCGGGCGACAAGGTGCGCGTGCGCGTCACCAATGCCGACGAGTACGACCTCTGGGCCGAAGTGATCTGAACTGCTCCGCTACAGGAAAACGCCCCGCACTAGCGGGGCGTTTTCATTTCTGCGCAACCAGTCCTCGACAGCCTACGGCGAGGCCTTCTCCACCGCCCTGAAGATCCGTCAACGCTGCGGTGGTTGCCGCACCGGTGCGCCGTTGGCGACGTAGTAGCTCGCCGTGCTGCGCGGCAACGGCTCGCGACCGCGAATGCGGTCGGCGATCTTCTCGGCCAGCATGATGGTGGTGGCGTTGAGGTTGCCGGTGATGATCTGCGGCATGATCGAGGCATCCACCACGCGCAACCCGTCCACTCCATGCACACGGCCCTGCCCGTCGACCACGGCCATGTCGTCGGTGCCCATCCTGCAGGAGCAGGACGGGTGATAGGCCGTCTCCGCGTGCTCGCGGACGAAGGCGTCCAGCTCGGCGTCGCTCTGCGCCTCCACACCCGGATTCAACTCGCGACCGCGGTAGGGATCGAGCGCCGGCTGCGCGATGATCTCGCGGGTGATGCGGATGGCATCGCGAAACTCGCGCCAGTCCTGCTCGTGTGCCATGTAGTTGAACAGGATACTGGGGTCGACCCGCGGATCGGTGGAGCGAATCTCGATGCGGCCGCGACTGGGTGAACGCATCGAGCCGACGTGGGCCTGGAAGCTGTGGCCGTCATGGGCGTTGCTGCCGTTGTAGCTGACCGCCACCGGCAGGAAGTGGAACTGGATGTTCGGCCATTCGAACTCGTCGCTGCTGCGGATGAAGCCGCCGGCCTCGAACTGGTTGCTGGCACCGATGCCGCTGCCGAGGAACAGCCACTCGGCGCCGATCGCCGGCTGGTTCCACCACTTGAGCGCCGGGTACAACGACACCGGCTTCAAACACTCGAACTGCAGGTACATCTCCAGGTGGTCCTGCAGGTTCTGGCCTACGCCGGGCAACTCCTGCACCAGCGTGACGCCGAGCTTCTTCAGCAACGCGCCAGGGCCGACCCCCGAACGCTGCAGGATCTGCGGCGAGGCGATGGCGCCGCCGCACAGCAGCACTTCGCGGCGCGCGCGCGCAACGTGGGGCTGCTCGCGGCCGCGCAGATAACGAACGCCGACGGCACGCTTGCCCTCGAACAGCACGCGGTCGGTGACGGCATGGGTGTGGATGGTCAGGTTCGGCCGCTCCTTGGCCTGGTCCAGATAACCGCGCGCCGTGCTGGCACGCCGGCCCTGGGGCGTCACGGTGCGATCCATCGGGCCGAAGCCTTCCTGCTGGTAGCCGTTGAGGTCATCGGTACGCGGATAGCCCGCCTGCACACCGGCTTCGACCATGGCATGGAACAGCTCGTTGTTGTCGGCCTTGGGTGTGGTCACGCTGACCGGGCCATCGCCTCCGTGGTAATCGTTGGGGCCGATGTCGCGAGACTCGGCCTTGCGGAAGTACGGCAGGCAGTCGAGGTAGGTCCAGTCTTCCAGCCCCGGTGCTTTGGCCCAGTTGTCGTAGTCCAGCGCGTTGCCGCGGATGTAGCACATGCCGTTGATCAGCGAAGAACCGCCCAGGCCCTTGCCGCGACCGCAGTCCATGCGGCGATTGTTCATGTGCGGCTCGGGATCGGTCTTGTAGGCCCAGTTGTAGCGCGTGCCCTGCAGCGGATACGCCAGCGCCGCTGGCATCTGGGTGCGGAAATCCAGCCGATAGTCCGGGCCGCCGGCTTCCAGCAGCAGCACGCTGACCTCGGCGTCCTCGGTCAGGCGCGCGGCCAGCACATTACCCGCCGAGCCGGCGCCGATGATGATGTAGTCATATTCCATGGTTCAAACCTCCCTCAGAACACCGAGGCGAACTCGCCCAGCTCCACCTGTACCGACTTGACCCGCGTGTAGTGCGCCAACGAGGCGATGCCGTTTTCGCGGCCGATGCCGGACTGCTTGTAGCCACCGACCGGCATCTGCGCCGGCGATTCGCCCCAGGTATTGATCCAGCAGATGCCGGCCTCGAGGCGATGGATGATGCGGTGCGCCCGCGCCAGATCGCTGGTGACCACGCCGGCGGCGAGGCCGTAGTCGGTGTCGTTGGCGCGGCGGATGACTTCGTCCTCGTCCTGGTATTCGAGCAGGCTCAGCACCGGGCCGAAGATTTCTTCGCGCACGATGCTCATGTCGTCGCTGCAGTCGCTGAAGATGGTCGGGGCGACGAAGGCGCCCTTGGCGTACTCGCCCTCGGTCACCCGCTCGCCGCCACACAGAATGCGCGCGCCGGCGGCCTTGCCCTGGGCGATGTAGTCGAGCACCCTGTCCATGTGCGCGAAGCTGACCAACGGCCCGAAGTTGGTCGCCTCCTGCTGCGGATCACCCAGGCGAACGCGCTGCACGCGCTCCAGCAGCTTGGCCTCGAACGCCGCTTTCAGGCCCGTCGGGACGAAAACCCGGGTGCCGTTGGTGCACACCTGGCCGGAGCTGAAGAAGTTGGCCATGACCGCGATATCGGCTGCGCGATCCAGATCGGCATCCTCGCAGACGATCAGCGGCGACTTGCCGCCCAGCTCCATGGTCACCTCCTTCAGCGACGACGCCGCCGCACTGGCCATGACCTTCTTGCCGGTAGCCACGCCGCCGGTGAAAGACACTTTGGCGATGCGTGGGTGCTCGGTGATCAGTGATCCGATACTGGCACCACTGCCGGTCAGCACGTTGAACACGCCATCGGGCAGCCCGGCCTCGCTGAAGATTTCCGCCAGCCTCAGCGCGCTCAGCGAGGTGACTTCGCTGGGTTTGAAGATCATCGCGTTGCCGGCGGCCAGCGCCGGAGCCGCCTTCCACAGGGCGATCTGGATCGGATAGTTCCAGGCGCCGATGCCGGCGACCACGCCAAGCGGCTCCCGTCGGGTGTAGACGAAGCTGCTGTCGCGCAGCGGAATCTGCTCACCCTCGATGGCCGGGGCAAGGCCCGCGTAGTACTCCAGCACGTCGGCGCCGGTGACGATGTCGACGCTGCGGGTTTCGCTCAGCGGCTTGCCGGTATCCAGGGTTTCCAGCAGCGCCAGCTCGTCGTTGCGCTCGCGCAGCAGATCGACCGCGCGACGCATGATTCGCGCCCGCTCGATACCGGTCAGTGCCGCCCAGATGTGCTGGCCCCGCTCGGCGCTTTCGACCGCGCGCTCCAGGTCGGCCGCACCGGCCTCAGCCACATCGGCCAGGACTTCGCCGTTGGCCGGGTTGATGCTCTGGAACGTCTGGTTGCTGCTGGCGTCGACGTAGCCGCCATGGATATAGAGTTGCTGCCGTGGAAAACGGGCCATGTTCTAGCTCCTGTAATCGAGGCGACAGCGGATCGACGCTGCCGCGATGTGAATGGAACGCCCAGGGATCGCCCGGACGCGTGTGGTCAGGGCGTCGGTGTCGCGCCCGGGTTGGGCATGCCGCTTTCACCCCCACCGTTCTCGCGCTGCAGATGCAGGAAGTGCATGTGGTGTTCGTAGTGGTCGAGAACGTCCTCGATCAGCTGGCGCCGCGAGTAGCCCATCAGGTCGTAACCCAGGCTGCCCTGGCGCAGGTGCACCTCGAGCCGGTAGTAATCGGCCTTGCTGCTCTGGGTGCGCATGGCGAACGACGGCATGGTGCTGCGCACCGGCCAGATCTGATAGGTGAAATCCTGTTCGCTGCCCAGGTTGACGTTGAGGATCAGATGCTCGTTGCCCGGCTCGCCCTCGAGGATCTCCACCGGTACGCCCTTCTCGCCCAGCGCCTTCTTGATCTCTTCCATGGCCGGCCTGCCGACCTCCTTCAGATAGCGGCGAATCTGCGACAGGCTGGGGAAGCTCATCGCCCGCGAAAGACGCTGGCTCCAGTTCATGTGGGTGTGCTCCAGCGTGGCTCGCCCGGACAGATATCCGGCAAGGCTCTTCTGGTAGCTGTCGGCCATTACCCCTTCAACATGCAGGGCCTTGAACAGCCCCACCATCATGAACAGCAGCACGATGGAGAACGGCAGCCCCATGATCACCACGGTGCCCTGCAGCGCCGTCAGGCCACCGGCGATCAGCAGCGCGAGGGTGAGCACGCCGATGATCGCGGCCCAGAGAATGCGCATCCACACCGGCGCATCGCTGTTCACATCCTTGAGGATGGAGGTGAAGTTCGACAGCACCAGCGAACCGGAGTCGCCCGAGGTGACGAAGAAGACGATGGCCAGGATGGTCACCACGATGGTGGTGATGCCCGACCACGGCAGGCTCTGCAGGAACAGGTAGATCGATGAGCCAGGGTTGTTCATGGCCTGCTCGCCGAACTCCAGCGCGCCGCCCATGACCATCTCGATGGCGCTGTTACCCATGATCGACATCCAGGCCATCATGAAGGCCAGCGGCAGCAACAGCGTGCCGATGACGAATTCACGAATGGTCCGGCCGCGGGAAATGCGCGCCAGGAACAGCCCGACGAAAGGCCCCCAGGCGATCCACCAGGCCCAGAAGAACACCGTCCAGGCGTTCAGCCAGTCGGTCGGGCGCTGGTAGGCGTAGGTGTCCAGCGACAGGCTGATGAAGTTGGAGAAGTAGTCGCCGACATTCATCACCAGAGCATTGAGCAGGAACACCGAGTCGCCCACCACCAGCACGAACAACAGCAACAATACGGCCAACAGCATGTTGAACTCGGAAAGCCGGCGAATGCCGCGCTCAACGCCGGTGGCCGCCGAGATGGCCGAAAACACCACGATCAGCACCACCAGCACGGCCTGGGTCAGGGTCCCTTCGGGGATGCCGAAGATGTAGTTGAGGCCGAAGTTCAGCTGGATGATGCCGATGCCCAGACTCGTGGCGATGCCGAAGATCGTGCCCAGCACGGCCGCGCCATCCACGGTGTGGCCGATCGGGCCATGGATGCGCTTGCCGAAGATCGGATACAGCGCCGAGCGGATCGACAGCGGCAGCCCCTGGCGAAAGCTGAAATAGGCCAGCGACATGCCCACCAGGGTGTATACGCCCCAACCGGACAGTCCCCAGTGCAGGAAGGTCAGCTCCATGGCGTGGCGTGCCGCCTGGGTGGTGCCGCCCTCACCTACCGGCGGTTCGAGAAACTGGGTGATCGGCTCAGCGATGCAGAAGAACAGCAGGTCGATGCCGATCCCGGCGGAAAACAGCATCGCCGCCCAGGTCACCACATTGAATTCGGGTTTGGAGTGATCCGGCCCGAGGCGGATCTTGCCGTAACGACTGGTGGCGACGATCACCACGAACAGCAGGTACAGCAGCACGGCGAGAAAGTAGAACCAGCCGAAGCTGTTGGATATCCAGCCGAGTACCGTGTTGATGACCGCCAGCGAGCGATCGGTAAAGAACATCGTCCATACGGCGAATACCACGATGGCGATGGCGGAACCGTAGAACACTACGGGATTGATTCGATCAGCGGGCGCTTCGGAATCATTGGGCGAGAGCTCAGCCTCGTTCATCAGTTCTATCTCCTGAACTTGTTCTGGCTTTACGACATCGCAGTGCGACGTATTGCGGCAGGTAGCGTGCAATTCCATGGGAATTGCGCGGGCCTGATGGCGGGGCGGGCATGCAAGACGTGCTGTGCTGATGACAGCCATACCCTTCGGCGACAAGAGCGCCGACAAAACAAAAGCGTTGATTTGCTCCGATCAGATGAAATAAGCGAGGCATCCTACACGATAAATGCCAATCCCGCTAACAACGCGAACCACCCACAGCCTGCTCGGTGCCGGCCAGCGCCTTCGCTACCCCGGCGTTCGACAATGCGCAGCAGCGAACCGGTGAGCATCGCGGCGTGGCTGCGGCTGCATTTTCAGCGGTACGGACGCTGGCTTATGATCGGCCCCGCGTAACCAGGCGCTCCCTTCAACCTGCAGAGATGAACCCATGTCGTCCGATCCTCGTTTCACTGCCATGCCCGACGCCAACGGCTACTTCGGCCCGTACGGTGGCCAGCTGGTGCCGCCGCACCTCAAGCAGGCGATGGACGACATCAACCTGGCCTACGAAGAGATCCGCCAGCGCGAGGATTTCCAGCAGGAACTGGCGGCCCTGTTCGCCGACTACGTGGGCCGGCCGAGCCCGATCTTCCATGCCCGGCGCCTTTCCGAGCAGCTCGGTGGCGCCCAGATTCACCTGAAGCGCGAGGACCTGAATCACACCGGGGCACACAAGATCAATCACTGTCTGGGCGAGGCACTGCTTGCCCGGTTCATGGGCAAGACCAAGGTGATCGCCGAGACCGGCGCCGGCCAACACGGTGTCGCCCTGGCCACCGCCTGCGCGCTGGTGGGCATCCCCTGCGAAATCCACATGGGTCAGGTGGACATCGAGAAGGAGCATCCCAACGTCACCAAGATGAAGATCCTCGGCTGCAAGCTGGTGGCGGTCACCCGAGGCGCGGCGACGCTCAAGGAAGCGGTGGACAGCGCCTTCGAGGAGTACCTGAAGGATCCGCAGAACTACCTCTACGCCATCGGCTCGGTGGTAGGCCCGCATCCGTTCCCGAAGATGGTCCGCGATTTCCAGTCGATCATCGGTCAAGAGGCGCGCGGCCAGTTTCTTGCCAGGCATGGTCGCCTGCCGGACCAGGTGGTCGCCTGCGTCGGCGGCGGCTCCAATGCCATGGGCATCTTCACAGCCTTCCTGGAAGACGCCGCGGTCGAGCTGGTGGGCATCGAGCCGGCCGGCGAAAGCCTGGACAAGCCCGGCCGCCATTCGGCCACCCTGTCCAAGGGCAAACCCGGTGAACTGCACGGCATGGCCTGCTACGTGCTGGAAGATGCCGAGGGCAACCCGTCCGCAGTGCACTCCATCGCCTCCGGCCTGGACTATCCCGGCGTCGGCCCTCAGCACAGCTACCTCAAGGACATCGGCCGGGTGAACTACCAGACCGCGACCGACCAGGAGTGCCTGGATGCCTTCATGACCCTGTCGCGCGTCGAAGGCATCATCCCCGCTCTGGAAAGTGCCCATGCGGTGGCCTGGGCGATTCGTACCGCGCCGACGCTGGGCAAGGACAGCCACATCCTGGTCAACCTCTCCGGCCGCGGCGACAAGGATGCCGACTACGTCGCCAAGCTGCTCGGCCTGTAAGCCTCCGGCGCCGGGCCGCCACCTCCCGAGAGGACGCGGCCCGACGTCGCGCAGCGCGGCGCCATAGCGGGTAAGATGCGCAGCCGCCCGTCCGTATCCAGGCCTGCCCCATGCAACACAGCGTCTCGCCGATCGGCTACGTCCGTTCCTGCTTCAAGGAAAAGTTCGCCATTCCGCGCCAACCCAGCCTGGCCCCGGCCGCACGCGGCGTGCTGGAACTGCTGCCGCCGTTCGACAAGGGCGATGCGGTGGCCGGACTCGAACAGGTCAGCCATGTATGGCTGCTGTTCCTCTTCCATCAGGCGCTGGAAAGCACACCACGTCTCAAGGTGCGACCGCCGCGCCTGGGCGGCAATCGCATGGTCGGCGTGTTCGCCACCCGCGCGACGCATCGCCCCAACGGAATCGGTCAATCGGTGGTCAGGCTGGATCGCGTCGAAGCGGATCGGCTGTTCATCTCCGGCATCGACCTGCTGGATGGCACGCCGGTGCTGGACATCAAGCCCTATGTGCCCTACGCCGATGCCCTGCCGGATGCGCGCAACGACATGGCTGCGGACGCGCCGACACTGATCGAGGTGCAGTGGACGGAAAGCGGGTTGCTGCAGGCCCACCGCGAAGCGCTGCGCCTCGGCGAGCCACTACTGGAACTCATCGAGCAATGCCTGGCACAGGACCCGCGCCCCGCATACCAGAAGCCGGAGCCCGAGCGGCGCTACGGCGCGCAGTTCTGGGATGTCGACGTGCGCTGGCACTACCCTGCGCCGGACACGATCCGCGTGCTCGAGGTGATACCCGCGACGCCGCGACCGACCTGAAGCCGGCGCGGGGCGACCTCACTTGCCGGCCGGGGTCAGCAACAGACGCTGCGTGCCATAGACCTTGTCGAGATTTTCCGTCTTGAACGGGAAGCTCAGGTACTGCGCCTTCAGCCACGCCTCGATGCCGTCGGCGTAGTGCGGGCTGGCCGGGTTGCCGGATTGGCCCGAACTGTTCAGCCCGATCATCGGTTCGTCCAGTCCGAAGTCGACGATGATGCGCATTGCCGGGATCAGCCAGGTATCGAAGTCCGTGCCCAGGTGATAGGCCGAGGCGTTCAGCGTGCTGTGATCGCCGCCCATGGCATAGGGACCACGATCGAGGTAGTTGCCGATGGCGTGGATTCTGCTGCGCTGGCCGGCCGCCATGTGCGGTGCCAGCTGCGTCGCGCCGGAGGTCCAGCGAGCGGTATGCAGCTTGCCCCATTGCCAGGCGCTGCGCTCGTTGCCCAGACGGGTTTCCAGCAAACTCACCGCAGCGGCCAGGCTGCGCGCCAGGATCGCCGGTTTGTCTTCGCTCTGCGCGGTGCGCTGGTCGTTCCAGAACGGGCTGTCTTCGCGACCGAGCAGATGGTCCGCCTGAGCCGAATAGGAAGTGTTGGCGGTCTGTACCAGCGCACGCCAGGCCGGCGAGTCCTCAGGCCCCAGTTCGTCGAGGAAGATGTGCCGCGCACTCTCGTGCAGGAAGGCGCCATACAGCGCGGCGTTGGCCGAATCGGCCGCGAGCTTGCCATCGAAGGCGAGCAACCGATCCAGCGCCTCGCGCGCCTTGCTGCGTTCGGCGGCCGGTAGGGCATCGATCGCCTGGCGCAGCGGCCCGGCCATGCCCGGCGCCTCGAACATCGCCCTGAGCTTGGCAGCGAACGGCGTGACCTGGTCGTACTGCATGGCGATGGTGCTGCGGGTGTCATGCTTGCCCCGCCCGGCCAGCTCCGCCAGTCGCTCGTAGCGCTCCGGGCCGTACCAGGAGCTGGACAGCTGCATGCCATAGCCGCGCGGCACGCTGCGCTGGTTGGCGGTGCCTAGCCAGCCCTGGAACGGGTCCTGGTCGTAGGGATGCAGCATCGGGTCGGCATAGCCATCCCAGTCGTAGCGACCGTCCCAGCCCGGCGACGGCACCAGCCCCAGCCCCTCGCGACGGTTGGGGAAGCGCCCGGTCACCTGCCAGCCAATGCCCTGCTGGTCGGCGAACACCAGATTGAGCGCGGCGGCGCGAATCTCCCGGGCCGCCTCGAAGGCCTGGTCCACCGACTGCGCGCGGGACAGGTCGAAGAAGGCGTCCAGCGTGCGATCGGCTTCCAGCTGCGTGGTCTTCAGGGCCAGGCCGTAGCCACTACCGAGCTGCAACGGTTGCAGCGGGTGCTTGCGCTCGCCGAGTACGCTGTTGAGCAGCGGGCCGTTGCGAGTCTCGAAAATGGTCTCGCGGATCGGCCGCTCGCCCTTGACGAAGTAGGTCTCGTGGCGCTCGCGGGCCGGCAGCCATTTGCCGTCGGCCAGGTACATCAGCCGCGAGCCTTCGCGACGCACCTGCTCGAGATAGAGGTCCTGGTTGTCGCCCATGACCATGGTCATGCCCCAGCCGAGCTTGCCGTTGAAGCCCGCCACCACGGCGGGGACGCCTGCGATGGTGACACCCGCCGCCTGGAACTTCGGTGCGCGGATCTGCATGAAATTCCAGTACGAGGGCATCGACAGCGGCAGGTGCGTGTCGTTGGCCAGGATCGGCTTGCCGCTGCGCGTGTTGCTGCCGGCGATGGCCCAGTTGTTGGAAGCCGCCATGCCGGCCGGCGTCAGAGCCGCCAGCGGCTGTGTGGCACGTTCGAGTGCCGCCAGCCCGGGCACATTGCCACCCAGCTTCAAGCCCTTGAGCTTGTCCACCTCGTCGAACGGCAACACCTCGTCCGGGTAGATGGGCAACAGCCAGGCCAGCTTGTCGCTACCCACTTTCTGTGCCATCAGCAACGCGGCGACCTCTTCCTGCAGGTTCTGCGAAAGGCCGAAATTGAGCAGACAGAACACCAGCACCGAATCCTCGGGCTTCCAGTACTCCGGCTTGTAGCCGGACTCGGCGAGGTCCATCGGCAGTTTGTCGCGATGGCGATACAGGTAGGCGTTCACGCCACGGGCGTACACCTCGAAGAACTTTTTCATCCTCGGCGAGGATTCACGGTACAGCAGCTCGGCGCTCTGGCGCAGATTGACCGCCCGCATGAAACGGTCGGTTTCCAGCACCCCGGGGCCGACCATTTCCGCCAGGCGGCCCTGGGCCATCAACCGCAGGCTGACCATCTGGCTCAGTCGGTCGGTGGCGTGGACGTATCCCATGGCAAACAGCGCATCGTGAAACGACGAGGTTTCGATCAGCGGCATGCCCATGGAATTGCGCCGGATGCTCGCACTGCCCGCCAGTCCGGTCAGCGGTTGAATGCCCTGTGCCGGCGGCAGACTGGCGCTGTAGCGGTTATCGAGATAGGCCTGACAACCGCCGAGGCCGGCCAGGCCGAGCGCGGCCCCCAGCGTCAGGCGAACCAGGGCGTACGGCAGACGCAGAGACATCGAAGACTCCTGTGCGGGCTTGGCGAGGATGGTGCTAACAGATTAGAGGGCGTACGGCGAAGAAGGTCGGTCAGGCCGCGTCGCGCGATTTTGGCAGAGCCTCGTCGAGCAGCCAACGGGCCGAGCGGCGCGCCTCTGCCTTGTGCCGCAGTTCCAGCGCGCTGAACTGCGCTTCGTGGCGACGGCGCTCGCTCTTGTCCAGGGCCTTCCAGGCAGCATGGGTCGGCACCTGTTCGGTGGCCTCAAACAACTGCTGGAACACCTGACAGCGCGGATGTTGCCCGAGCTCGGCGTCGTAATTGTCGAGCAGCACCTTGATGCGGATGGCGCCCTCGATGAGCGGCAGCTGCTCGTCCAGCAGACAGCTGGCGAGAATCCGCAGATCCTCCGCCAGCGCCGTCTGCTGTTTTTCCTTCAGCTCGGCCTGCTGCCGTTCATTGCGCCAGACACGGCGCCAGAGATACAGCGCATAGCCCGCCAGCGCGGCGATCAGCAGCGTGGCGGCGGCGAACAGGCTCATGGAAAGTGTCATGACAGGCTCAGGCGCCGTGGCACTTCTTGTATTTCTTCTGGCTGCCGCAAGGGCACGGGTCGTTGCGTCCGACGTCCTTCAGCGGATTACGCACCGGCTCGTGGCCATGATTGCAATGCGGACCGTGAACGTGGTGATGGTCATGGTCGTGATCGTGGTTGCAGTCGGGACCATGCACATGGGGCTCGTGACTCATCTGGGTACTACTCCGGAATAAAGTTGCCCGGGATTATCTCGCCATTGCTGGAAATGTGCACGCGTCGCCCGGCCATCAGCCCGGTCTTGAGCTCGCCGGCCAGTCGGTAGTTGATCGGCCGATCCGGCTTTTCCAGCAGCCGCACGATGTACTTCATGTGCCGCCACAGGTTGGTATGCACCGGCACTTCGTAATATTCGAAGCTGTTGGCGGGAACGGTCAGCCAACCGCTGGACTCGCCGCTGGCCAGCTCCACGTCGTTGAGATGGACGGTGTAGATGAGGCCGCGTACAGGCAGGCTGCGATCGTTGGGGTTGTCGATGCGAAAACGCAGCATGAACTGCTGTTCCAGCAGCCGCGCCTTGATGATATCGACCTTGGTGAGTTCGACTTTCGGGTCCTTGAAGTTACCCGAGAACCAGGTCGAACAACCGGCCAGGCCGCCAAGCAGCGTCAGCAACACGACCGTTCTTAGAATTCTTATTGTGTGTGCCTGGCAAGACATTCCGGTACTCCAAAGGACGGCCAAGTGTAGCAAGCAGCATCTTCACCGCAATGGGGTGCCGCCGCAAAAATACCAGTCTCAGGCCGCATTATGACAACGTCGTGGCAGGCAGCCGCCCGGACCGCGCGCACCTGCCTGAAGAGCAGTCAACCGGCCAGCATCCGCGCCAGGACCAGTCGGGCCTTGCCGATGCCCGCGGCGAGTGCCGCCTCGATCTGCGCCATGGTGATCACCCCGCTCGCCTTGCCCGCAGCCGGATTGACCACCAGCGCCAGGCAGGCGTACGGCAGTTCCAGCTCGCGGGCCAGAGCCGCCTCGGGCATGCCGGTCATGCCCACGATGTCGCATCCGTCGCGCTCCATCCGAACGATTTCCGCCACGGTTTCCAGGCGCGGGCCCTGGGTGCAGCCGTAAACACCGTGACTGCTGAAGGCGAAACCCTCTGCCGCCAGCGCGCCGATCAGTCGTTCGCGCAGCGCTTCGTCGTACGGGTAGCTGAAATCGATATGCGTCACATGATCGATGTCACCCTCGAAGAAGGTCTGCTCACGACCATAGGTGTAATCGATGATCTGGTGCGGCACGCAGAAATGTCCGGACCCCATCGCCGCTTGAATGCCACCCACTGCATTGACCGCGAGCACCGCGTCAGCGCCCGCCTGCTTCAATGCCCAAAGGTTGGCGCGATAGTTCACCTGGTGAGGCGGCACACGATGCGGATGGCCGTGCCGCGCAAGAAACAGCACCTCGCGACCGCCATACTCGCCCCGCATGATTTCCGCAGAGGGACGTCCATAGGGCGTATCGATCAGCTGTGCGCGGTGCAGCTTGAAGCCGGTCAACTGGGTCAGGCCGGTGCCGCCGATGATGGCATGGACAGTCATGGGGATTCCTTGAAAAGAGAAGGATCAGTCAATCAGATCGGCAGCCTTCAGCGCGCCGATGGCGTCCAGCCAGCGAGGGTTCTGCTTGTAGTCCGCCGGGCAGCCCGCCCGGCCACGCATTCCCGCCAGCGCGGTCGACGGCGTCACCTTCAAGCGCTGCAGCGCAGTCAGCGCCAGCTCTGCGGCCCCACGATCGTTGCAGACCAGCCCCATGTCGCAACCAGCGCCCAGAGCGGATTCGATCCGCTGCGCCGCGTCGCCTGCGACATGCGCCCCGGCCATCGAGAGATCGTCGCTGAAGATCACGCCTTTGAAGCCCAACTCAATGCGCAGGATGTCCTGCAACCAGCGTCGGGAAAAACCGGCGGGCTGCTCGTCGACCTGAGGATAGATGACATGCGCCGGCATGATCGCATCGAGCGTGCCACTCAGCGCCATAAAGGGAATCAGATCACAGCGGCGCAGCTCGTCGAGGCTGCGCTCATCCACCGGTATCGCGACATGCGAATCGGCCTCGGCCCAGCCGTGCCCGGGGAAGTGCTTACCAGTGGCGGCCATGCCGGCGGCATGCATGCCGCGAATAAAGGCGTCGATCAGCGTCACCGCGACCTGCGGGTCACCCTCGAAGGCGCGTGCGCCTACCACCGCGCTGCGCTGATGATCCAGATCGAGAACCGGCGCGAAGCTGAAATCCAGGCCCACTGCAAGCACCTCGCTGGCCATGACCCAGCCACAGGCTTCGGCCAGCCTGGGAGCGTCGGTGCAACGCGCCAGTTCGCGCATTGCCGGAAGCCGCACGAAACCCTGGCGCAGCCGCTGCACGCGGCCGCCTTCCTGATCCACCGCCAGCAGCAGATCGGGGCGCACGGCGCGGATCGCACGGCACAGTTCCTCCACCTGTCGCGGAGACTCGATATTGCGAGCGAACAGAATGAGCCCACCCACTTCGGGTTGGCGCAGCAGGTGCCGATCCTCGGCAGTCAGCCAGGTACCGGCGATGTCCAGCATCAATGAACCGTGCATACAGACGCAGATCCTTATTCGAGTTCAGCGGCAGCCCAGCTCGGGCAAGGTGCCTCGGTGATGCGCACCTGACAGTGAGGCGGCACCCTGGGGAAAAGTTGCAGCAGATCGGCATTGCGCATACGCACGCAACCGTGGGAAAGCGGCACACTCATAGGTTCGCAATCGGGCGCGCCGTGGATGTAGATGTAGCGGCGGAACGTGTCGACCTGCCCCATCCGGTTGACGCCCGGCTCGCAACCGCTGAGCCAGAGGATGCGGGTCAGGATCCAGTCGCGCCCGGGAAACACCGCATGCAGCTCGGGTGTCCAGATTTCACCGGTCCAGCGCCGCCCGCGCAACACCGCCCCCTCGGGCAGGCCATCACCGATGCGCGCACGCACCTGATGCACGCCGCGCGGTGTACAGCCGGAACCATTCTGTTCGCCGACACCGTTACGAGCGGTGGACACCGGAAAGCGCAGACGCAGCTGCCCGCCGGCAAAGCCATAAAGCTGCTGGTCAGCGACGGAGATATGCAGAAGATCGAGAAAGGCCATGGGCGGCTAGCTTAGCCGATCACCCGGCAGGCTTGTAGCTCAAGCCTTCGCCGGGATGGCCACGGCGTTGCGCCGCGCGATCGGTTGCGCCGCCGCCAGGGTATTGTCATCGATACCGCTGTCGGCACGCATGCCGGCGGCCAGGAACGGCACCATCATACGCATCACCTGCTCGATGGAAGTCCGAACGCCGAAATCGTTCTCGGAGATCGCACGCAGCGCCTTGATACCGGACATGCTGAATGCCGCAGCCCCGAGCATGAAGTGCACGCGCCAGAACAGCTCGATGGGCGGAATGGCCGGCGCGGCGTCGTGAACCTTGAGCATGTAACGACGGAACACCTTGCCGTACATGTCTTCCAGGTAGCGCCGCAGGTGGCCCTGGCTCTGACTGAAGGACAAGCCCAGCAGGCGCATGAAGATCGACAGGTCGTCGCCGCTACGCGGCTTGACCGCCAATGCCTGCTCCACGAGGATTTCCAGGAGCTCCTCGAGCGTGTCCTTCTTGTCGGTGAGCGCCTCGCGGCGATCCAGCTCACGCTCCAGGCTGGCACAGAACGGCCCGAGGAAACGCGAGAACACCGCCTGGATGAGCGCCTTCTTCGAACCGAAGTGATAGTTGACCGCCGCGAGGTTGACCCCAGCCTTGCTGGTGATCAGACGAAGCGAGGTCTCGGCGAAGCCTTTTTCCGCGAACAGCTGTTCCGCTGCATCAAGAATGCGCTCAACTGTTTCCGACTGCGCCATGCCCCCTCCGAAAGACAAACAACTGTTTGAAACTTACGTTTCACCGACCGGCAAGTCAACCACGAAACGCCGCATGGCACTAGCGTCATTGTCGCAGACGCACTGCCCAGCGCGCCGGCTGACCCGACATGAAACATTCATTGCCAAGGCCGGATCACTGTATATAATCCCAGTCACTGTATAAAAGAACAGAGACCGACATGATCAAGCTGACGCCTCGCCAGACGGAAATCCTCGCCTTCATCAAGCGCTGCCTGGAAGACAACGGTTATCCGCCAACCCGCGCGGAGATCGCTCAGGAGCTCGGCTTCAAGTCGCCCAATGCCGCGGAGGAGCACCTCAAGGCGCTCGCCCGCAAAGGCGCCATCGAGATGACGCCCGGCGCCTCCCGCGGGATACGTATTCCCGACTTCGAGCCCGCACCTGCCGAAACCGGCTTGCCCATCATCGGCCGCGTCGCTGCTGGCGCACCGATACTGGCCCAGCAGCATGTCGAGGAATCCTGCCAGATCAGCCCCGCCTTTTTCCATCCGCGCGCCGATTATCTGCTGCGTGTGCACGGCATGAGCATGAAGGACATCGGCATTTACGACGGTGACCTGCTGGCCGTGCACACCACCCGTGAGGCCCGCAACGGCCAGATCGTGGTGGCGCGGGTCGGCGATGAGGTGACCGTCAAGCGTTTCAAGCGCGACGGCAAGAAGGTCTGGCTGCTGGCGGAGAACGCGGAATTCGCCCCCATCGAAGTCGACCTCGAACATCAGGAATTGGTCATCGAAGGCTTGAGTGTCGGCGTCATACGCCGCTGAGGAGAAGGTTATGCAGTACCAGACCAGCACTTCCCGGCCCCAGCTATCGCTGTTCGACGGTGTCATCGCACAAAGCCTGGCACCGTTCGGCAGCCTTGCACCGCGCAGCAAAGCCGAGCAGGAGAAAAAGGATCACCTGAGCGAGTTGAGCCTCAGCGGCAGCAGTCAGCACTGCCATCTGCTGCTCACGCCGATCCTGCGCGAACTCGGCGACGCGACGGACAGCCGCTGGCTGACACTGATCGCGCCGCCCGCCTTCCTTTCACAGAGCTTCCTGCGCAAGTGCGGCCTGAACCGCGAGCGCATCATCCTGCTGCAACCACGCAACACGGAAGGCGCGCTGGAACTCGCGTGCAAGGCGCTGGCGTCCGGCTGCAGCCATACCGTCATCAGCTGGCTCGGTCAGATCGACGACGCGACACGCAGCAAGCTGCGCAACGCCGCCAGCCTGGGCGAGGCGCAGAGCCTGAATATTCGTCTGGGTTGTTGAGTGGCGGGCACAGGGACGTGCTGCCTGTTGTGAAGTGAAGGTCGAGCCCCGGAGCAGCTGCGCTCAGTGCAGAACGCGCGGCTCTTCTGCATCGTGGTCGAAATCGCCTTCTGTCATCCGACCCGCCATCTGAACGCCAACATTGAACATCGCCTTGGCAATCTCCACATGCTGCCCCTGCAGGAAGAGCTTGGCGTCGTCGGAAAAGTCGAGCGTGACCAACACCTCTTCGTCCTCGGCACGACGAAGCACGATGCGCCCGTCTGGTAGCTCGACGATTTCCAGAAAAGATGTAGGCATGGATCAGCTCCGCGTGAAAGGCCGCCATTGTAGCAGCCGGTCGCCGTCGCGGCAGCCTTTGGCGCTTCAGGCCACCAGTCCGGCGCGTTGCTGGGCGCACACCTCGTGCGTTGCGCCCCGAAATGACGTGCCCAAGGCGGATCGGCAACGTAGCATGCGCTGAAAAAAGCGCGCGCACCTCTGCGCCGGGACAAGGAATCGTGCATGACCACCCGCACCTTGCTGCTCACCGCTCTGGCCATGCTGGCGTTCGCCGGCAACTCGATCCTCTGCCGGATCGCGCTGCGGGACACCGCCATCGATCCAGCCAGCTTCACCGGCCTGCGGATAGTCGCCGGAGCGCTCACCCTCTGGCTGCTGTTGCGCGCCGACAGGACCGACCAGCCTCTGGGGGGCGACTGGGTCGGTGCCATGGCGCTGTTCGTCTACGCGGCCTGCTTTTCCTTTGCCTATATCGACCTGGACGCCGGCGCCGGCGCACTGCTGCTGTTCGGTGCCGTACAGCTGAGCATGCTTGCCTGGGGCTTGCTGAGAGGCGAGCGTTTCAGCGCCGGACAGCTCGCCGGCCTGCTGCTGGCGGTCAGCGGATTGGTGATCCTGCTGCTCCCGGGGAGCAGCACCCCGCCCCTGGATGGCGCTTTGCTGATGATCCTGTCCGGCATCGCCTGGGGCGTCTATTCGCTCCGCGGACGAGGTGCAGCGACACCGCTTGCAGCCACTGCGGGTAATTTTCTACGGGCGGTTCCATTGGCGGCGGTGCTCTGCCTGCTTTCGCTGGGCCAGCAGACGTGGGATTGGCCGGGCGTGGCCTACGCGCTGCTTTCCGGAGCGCTGACGTCCGGGGTCGGCTATGCCATCTGGTACGCTGCCCTGCCCGGTCTGGCGGCGATCCAGGCCGCCAGCGTGCAACTCTGCGTTCCGCTACTGGCGGCCATTGCCGGTGCCGTGCTGCTGGGCGAAGCGGTGACCACGACGCTACTGTTTGCCGGCACCGCGATTCTGGGCGGCATCGCCCTGGTCCTGCGCATCAGGCATCGCCATTAGCCCGGCGTCGCCGGTCACCACTCGGTCAGCGACTCGCGAAAGCGCAGCGCCAGCCCCTTGAGGTTCTGCCGCCAGGCTTCCAGCTCGGCGCGGGTCAGCGGCGGAGTCTCGTCCTCGACGGTGACCGCCTCGATCAATGGCTGCCGCGGATCGGTCTTGGCCTTGGCCGGGGCGCGTGGCGGCTGGAACAGCTGACGATAGGCGGCCAGCAACTGCCCGAGCCAGGTACTCGGCTGTTCCGACAGTTCCAGCAGCTCGGCGAGCTCCGGACTCGGCGCGGCCTCTAGAACGCTGCGTGTCAGGAACGCCTCCACCACCGGCGCATCGGCGCCCGGCGAGCGATAGTAGCCGGCGATCTCGTGGCAAAGGCCGAGCAACGCGCCGTACAGGTGAAACAGACACGCCTCGCGCTCGGCCTGGATAAGCCCCTGAGAGTTCATCGAGGCAGTCTCTTCGGCCTTGCGCCAGCTTTCCAGCGAGAGGCCTGCAAAGAAGATCTTCTGGTTGGTACGGGTGTAGAGCTCGTGAGCCATGGCATGCTCTCCGGAAGAGAATGTGCAGAGAATGGACCTTCGACGAACGCCGCACCAGAGCGAACGACGAACAGACGGCGTGGGCGTGAGGCAATCAACCCGACCGACTCGCCTGGCGAGTCGGTCGAGCCAGGATCAGCGCTTGTCTTCGACCTGCCATTTGCCGCCGTCGTAGAACGCCTTCCAGCCGGTGGGCTTGCCATCCACTTCGCTCTGCACGTACTGCTCCTTGGTCTTGCGGCTGAAGCGGATCACCGCCGGGCGGCCGTCCGGGTCCTGCTGCGGTGCCTGGAGCAGGAAGTGGTACTTGGGATCGATCTCGTCCTTGTGGGGAATCAGCTCTCGCACCAACGGCGCGCGGGTCTCGCGATTCTTCGGGAACTGGCTGGCAGCCAGGAACAACCCGGAAGCGCCATCGCGCAGTACGTAGGTGTCGTCGACCTTCTCGCACTTGAGCTCCGGCATCTTTACCGCATCCATCTTCGGCGGCGCCGGCTCGCCATTCTTCAGCAGCTTGCGGGTGTTCTTGCATTCGGCGTTGGTGCAGCCGAAGAACTTGCCGAAACGACCGGTCTTGAGCTGCATCTCGCTGCCGCACTTGTCGCATTCCAGGCTTGGCCCCTCGTACCCCTTGATACGGTACTGACCTTCCTCGATCTCGTAGCCGGAGCAGTCCGGGTTGTTGCCGCAGATGTGCAGCTTGTGCGTCTCGTCGAGCAGGTAGGCATCCATCGCGGTGCTGCAGATCGGGCAGCGATGCTTGCCCAGCAGCACGCGGGATTCGGACTCGCCCTCGTCATCCGCGGCGATCTCGTCACCGGGAATGAGGTTCACCGTGGACTTGCAGCGCTCCTTCGGCGGCAGGCTGTAGCCGGAACAACCAAGGAACACGCCGGTGGACGCGGTGCGGATCATCATCGGCCGGCCGCAGACCTTGCACGGGATGTCCGTCAGGGTCGGCTGGTTGGCACGCATGCCATTCTCGCTGGACTCGGCGACCTCGAGCTTCTTGCGGAAATCACCGTAGAACTCGTCCAGCACATGCTTCCAGTCGCGCTCGCCCTGGGCGACGTCGTCCAGATGCTCTTCCATGCCAGCGGTGAAGCCATAGTCTATCAGGTTGTTGAAGCTCTCGGAGAGGCGTTCGGTGACGATGTCGCCCATCTTTTCCGAGTAGAAACGGCGATTGTGCAGCGAGACGTAGCCCCGATCCTGGATGGTGGAAATGATCGCCGCATAGGTGGATGGCCGGCCAATGCCGCGCTTCTCCATCTCCTTGACCAGGCTGGCTTCGGAATAGCGGGCCGGCGGCTTGGTGAAGTGCTGGCTCGGGTCGAGCTTGAGCAGCTTCATGGCGTCGCCCTTGCTCATTTCCGGCAGCACGTCGTCCTCGCCAGCCTTGCTCTGCTGCGGCATGACCTTGGTGTAGCCGTCGAACTTGAGGATGCGCCCCTTGGCACGCAGCTCGAAGTCACCGGCCTCGACCGTCACGCTGGTGGACAGGTACTGCGCCGGCGGCATCTGGCAGGCGACGAACTGACGCCAGATCAGCTCGTACAGGCGCTCGGCATCGCGCTCCATGCCGGACAGCTGGTTCGGCCGCAGGTTGACATCGGACGGGCGAATCGCCTCGTGCGCTTCCTGGGCGCCCTCCTTGCTCGAAAACAGGTTCGGCTTTTCGGGCAGGTACTTGTTACCGAACTCGCCTTCGATGAAACCGCGCACCATGCTGATGGCGTCGGCCGACAGGTTGGTCGAGTCGGTACGCATGTAAGTGATGTAACCGGCTTCGTACAAGCGCTGGGCCATCATCATGGTCTTCTTCACGCCGAAGCCGAGGCGATTGCTCGCCGCCTGCTGCAGGGTCGAGGTGATGAAGGGCGCCGAAGGCTTGCTGCTGGTCGGCTTGTCCTCACGCTTGGTCACGCTGTAGCTGGCGCCCTTGAGCTTCTCCAGCGCAGCATTGGCCTGCGCCTCGTTCAGCGGCTTGAACGCCTCGCCCTTCTCGCGGGCGACTTCGAAGCGCACCTTGGCCTGCTGGGCAGTCGCCAGGTCGGCATGAACTTCCCAGTACTCTTCCGGGACGAAGGCGCGGATCTCGCGCTCGCGCTCGACCACCAGTTTCACCGCCACCGACTGCACGCGACCGGCAGACAGGCCGCGGGCGATCTTCGCCCAGAGCAGCGGCGAAACCATGTAGCCAACCACCCGATCGAGGAAGCGCCGCGCCTGCTGGGCGTTGACGCGATTCAGATCGAGCTCGCCCGGCTGGGAAAAGGCCTCCTGGATCGCCTTCTTGGTGATCTCGTTGAACACCACGCGCTTGTAACGGCTGTCATCGCCACCGATGGATTCGCGCAGGTGCCAGGCGATGGCCTCCCCTTCTCTATCCAAGTCGGTTGCGAGATAGATGGTGTCGGCTTCCTTGGCCAGGCGGCGCAGCTCCTCGATGACCTTTTCCTTGCCGGGCAGGATCTCGTACTTGGCCTTCCAGCCATGTTCCGGATCGACGCCCATGCGCGCGATCAGTTGACGCTTGGCCTTCTCCTTGGGCGACAGCGCGGGCGCTTCGGCCGCCGCAGCCTTGCCGCGCTTGACCGGCTCCTTGTTGGCCGAGCCGCTGGTGGGAAGGTCGCGGATGTGGCCGATACTCGACTTCACCACGTACTGGTTGCCCAAATACTTGTTGATTGTCTTGGCCTTGGCCGGTGATTCCACGATGACCAGCGATTTACCCATGGAGAGGAGAGTTCCTGAATCTAGAGGTGAACAGAGGCGGCGCCTCCGGCAGTTTGAATACCCGTGCCGTCGGTAATCGGCAAGGCATCAGCGAACGTTCGTGCGCGTTTTGCGAACGGGGCGGCTCTGCAGGATATTCCTGCTCGGCTCGGCCTGGCGCGGACCAGAGCGACGATTCGAGGCCATGAACCGGACGCCTGGGTTAGCGCTCTGTCTAAAAGGCACCGCTATATATAGTGGCGATGGAGCTGAGGTCAAGCGCGGCACTGGTAGCCCTGTGCCAGCTCAATCCCGAAAGACGCTGGGCTCGGCTTCGATCAGCGCGAACCTCGGCACCGTTTCACCGTTGACCTCGACCGTCTCGGTAAACATCGACAGTGGCCGCACCCAGAGTCCGCGCTCGCCATACAGCGCCTGGTAGAACACCACCAGCTCCTCCGTCTCGGAGTGCCGGGCCACGGCGAATACGCGATATTCCGGCCCCTTGTAATGGCGATAACGCCCCGGCTCCAACTGCATGCCTACCTCCACGCAACGACAAAAAAGAAAAACCGGGGCACCAGGCCCCGGCTTCCATGCACCGGCTGACAACATTCTTTCCGCAAAACTGTAGAAATGGTTGTCAGCCTAGCGCAGTCATCTGCATCTGTCTGTCAGAGGCGCTCGAAGACCGTGCTGATCCCCTGGCCCAGACCGATACACATGGTAGCGACACCCAGCGTACCGTTGTTCTGCTTCATCACGTTCAGCAGGGTGCCGGAGATGCGCGCACCGGAGCAGCCGAACGGGTGACCCAGGGCGATGGCACCGCCGTGCAGGTTGACCTTCTCTTCCATCTTGTCGAGCAGCTTGAGGTCCTTGAGCACCGGCAGGGCCTGTGCGGCGAAGGCTTCGTTCAGCTCGACGTGGCTGATGTCGTCCATGGTCAGACCGGCACGCTTGAGGGCCTTCTGGGTCGACGGAACCGGGCCGTAACCCATGATTGCCGGGTCCACGCCCGCCAGTGCCATGGCACGAACCACGGCCATCGGCTGCAGGCCGAGGTCCTTGGCGCGTTGGGCCGACATGACGATCATGCAGGACGCACCGTCGGTGATCTGCGAGGAGGTACCAGCGGTCACGGTGCCGCCCTTCGGGTTGAACGCCGGCTTGAGCTCGGCCAGACCCTCGAGGGTGGTTTCCGGGCGAATGGTCTCGTCGTAGTCGAAGACCTTGAGGAAGCCGTTCTCGTCGTGACCTTCCATCGGGATGATCTCGTCCTTGAACTTGCCTTCCTGAGTCGCTTTCCATGCCAGCTGGTGCGAGCGGTAGCCGAACTGGTCCTGGGCTTCACGGGTGATGCCGTGCATCTTGCCGAGCATCTCGGCGGTCAGACCCATCATGCCCGACGCCTTGGCCGCGTGCAGCGACAGCTGCGGGTTCGGGTCGACGCCATGCATCATGCTGACGTGGCCCATGTGCTCCACGCCACCGATGACGAACACGTCGCCATTGTTGGTCTGGATAGCCTGCACAGCAGTGTGCAGCGCGCTCATGGACGAACCGCACAGACGGCTCACGGTCTGGCCGGCGCTGGTGTGCGGAATGCGGGTCAGCAGCGACGCCATGCGGGCGATGTTCCAGCCCTGCTCGAGGGTCTGGTTCACGCAGCCCCAGATCACGTCCTCGACCTCGGCCGGGTCGATCTTCGGGTTGCGCGCCAGCAGGCCGTCGATCAGCTGTGCGGACATGGTCTCGGCGCGGGTGTTACGGTGCATGCCGCCCTTGGAGCGCCCCATCGGGGTGCGACCGAAGTCGACGATGACTGCATCTCTTGGATTCAGGCTCATGAATTCTCTCTCCCTCGATTAACCGTAGAAGCGCTGGCCGTTGGCAGCCATCTCGCGCAGCTTCGCGGTCGGGTGGTACAGCGGGCCCAGGTCGGCGTACTTGTCGGCCATCGCGACGAACTCGGCGACGCCGATCGAATCGATGTAGCGTAGCGCGCCACCACGGAAGGGTGGGAAGCCAATGCCATAGATCAGGCCCATGTCGGCTTCGGCAGCGGTCTCGACGATGCCGTCTTCCAGGCAGCGCACGGTTTCCAGGCACAGCGGGATCATCATGTAGTTGATGATGTCCTCGTCGGACAGCTCGCGCGTCTCGGCGACGATCGGCTTGAGCAGCTCGTAGGCCTGCGGGTCGACGACCTTCTTCGGCTTGCCCTTCTTGTCCATTTCGTAGGCATAGAAGCCCTTGCCGTTCTTCTGACCGAGGCGGTTGGCGTCGTACATGACGTCGACGGCGGTGCGGGTATCGTCCTTCATGCGATCCGGGAAGCCTTCGGCCATCACGTCACGGCCGTGGTGGCCGGTGTCCATGCCGACGACGTCCATCAGGTAGGCCGGGCCCATGGGCCAGCCGAACTTCTCCATCACCTTGTCGGCACGAACGAAGTCGACACCGTGGGCGATGGCGCGAGCGAAGCCGCCGAAGTACGGGAACAGCACGCGGTTGACGAGGAAGCCCGGGCAGTCGTTGACCACGACCGGGCTCTTGCCCATTTTCTTGGCGTAGGCGACGGTGGTGGCGATGGCGGTTTCGCTGGTCTTCTCGCCGCGGATCACCTCAACCAGCGGCATCATGTGCACCGGGTTGAAGAAGTGCATGCCGCAGAAGTTTTCCGGACGCTTGAGCGCCTGGGCCAGGTAGCTGATGGAGATGGTGGAGGTGTTGGAGGCGATGATCGCGTCCTCGCGTACGTGCCCTTCCACCTCGGCCAGCACGGCGTGCTTGACCTTCGGGTTCTCGACCACGGCTTCCACGACGATGTCGACATTGCCGAAGTCGCCGTAGGACATGGTCGGACGAATCGCGTTGAGCGCCTGCGCCATCTTCTCCGGCGTCAGACGGCCCTTCTCGACACGCTTGCCGAGCAGCTTGGAGGCTTCGTCCAGGCCCATCTGGATACCCTCTTCGCGGATATCCTTCATCAGGATCGGCGTGCCCTTGACGGCCGACTGGTAGGCGATGCCGCCACCCATGATGCCGGCGCCGAGTACGGCAGCCAGTTTCACGTCGCGGGCCTGCTTGTCGTAGGCCTTGGCCTTCTTCTTCAGTTCCTGATCGCTGAGGAACAGGCCGACCAGGCTTTCGGCAACCGAGGTCTTGGCCAGCTTGACGAAGCCAGCAGCCTCGACTTCCAGCGCCTTGTCACGGCCGAAGTTGGCGGCTTTCTGAATGGTCTTGATGGCTTCGACCGGGGCCGGGTAGTTCGGGCCGGCCTGGCCAGCCACGAAGGCCTTGCTGGTTTCGAAGGCCATCATCTGCTCGATGGCGTTGAGCTTGAGCTTGTCCAGCTTCGGCTGGCGCTTGGCCTTGTAGTCCAGCTCGCCGGAGATGGCGCGCTTGACCAAGTCCAGGGCAGCTTCCTGCAGTTTCTCCGGAGCGACGACGGCATCGACCGCGTGCACCTTGAGGGCGTCTTCGGCACGATTTTCCTTGCCGGAGGCGATCCACTCGACGGCGTTGTCCACACCGATCAGGCGCGGCAGACGCACAGTACCGCCGAAGCCTGGGTAGATGCCCAGCTTGACTTCCGGCAGGCCGACCTTGGCGGTGGTGGACATGACGCGATAGTCGGCAGCCATGCACATCTCGAAACCGCCACCCAGGGCAATGCCGTTGATGGCGACCACGGTGGGTACACCCAGGTCTTCGAAATCGCTGAAGATCTTGTTCGCTTCGAGGTTGCCGGCAACCAGCTCTTCATCGGGCAACTTGAAGTTGTCGACGAACTCGGTGATGTCGGCACCGACGATGAACACATCCTTGCCGCTGGTGACGATCACGCCCTTGACCGAAGCGTCGGCCTTGATGGCATCGACAGCCTGGCGCAGATCGTTGAGAGTGAGGCGATTGAACTTATTGACGGACTCACCCTTGAGGTCGAAATTCAATTCGACGATGCCGCTCTCAAGAGCCTTAACCGTGATGGCTTTACCTTCGTAAATCATCAACTGATCTCCAGGTATGGAAGCTGAACGTTACGTGTCTCACGTCTTCGGCCCTGACTCGACCGCGCCTCGCGGCGAACGACACCCACCGACACGATAATCCGGGTGACCGGCATCTGCTCTGGCAAACGCTCGATTCATACGCCCGTTTGATTTGGGTCGGCACACCTTCGGGGAAAAGCGCAGCATTGTCAATCGGCTGCTTTGCCTAACCGAAAGTGACCTGCAAGCGGACATTTCGCGACTACCCGGTCATCATCGACAGCGCCGATCCGCCTGCATTCACCCCATCCATGGCCGCGTTGCTCGGCGGTCGGCCCGGCTGAAACCGGGCCGTACCAACCGGGGTCAATCCTAGACGCAGTCGAGCAGGTACACTGCCGCATTTCGTTGCATGCCATGTGCGGCCAACGCCACCCAATCCGGAGTACTGCATGTCCCAAGCCCCCATCGCCCGCGCCGACACCGGCACCGACCCTTACCGCTGGCTGGAGAATCGCGACGCCGAAGACGTGCTGGCATACCTCAAGGCGGAGAATGCCTATCTCGAAGAACAGCTGGCCGACCAGGCCGAACTGCGCGATACGCTGTTCCAGGAAATCAAGAGCCGCATCCGCGAAACCGATCTGTCACTGCCCTCCCCGTGGGGGCCGTGGCTGTACTACCAGCGCACCACCGCTGGCGACGAATACCCGCGGCACTATCGCTGCCCGCGCCCGGTCGATGGCTCGCTCACAGTTGACGAGAACGCCGAACAGCTGCTGCTCGACCCCAATGAGCTGGCCGGCGGCGGCTTCCTCTCCCTGGGCGCGTTCAGCGTCAGTCAGGACCACAGCAAGCTCGCCTACAGCCTCGACCGCGAGGGCGACGAGATCTACCGGCTGTACGTCAAAGACCTCGCCAGCGGTGACGTGACCGCCCTGCCCTTCGACGATTGCGACGGCAGCATGACCTGGGCTAACGACAGCCAGACACTGTTCTACGGTGAACTGGACGACACCCACCGCCCGCACAAGATTTACCGCCACCGCCTTGGCGATACGGACAGCAGCGAGGTTTATCACGACCCGGACGGACGCTTCTTCGTGCATTGCTACCGCACCAGCTCCGAGCGCCAGCTGGTCATCCTTTCCCACAGCAAGACCACCAGCGAAGCCTGGGTGTTGTCGGCGGACCAGCCGGAGGGCAGCTGGACCTGTCTGGCGCCGCGCCAGGAGGATCACGAGTACTTCCCCGATCATGGCCTGTACGAAGGCCAGTGGCGCTGGCTGATCCGCAGCAACCAGGCGGGCATCAACTTCGCCCTTTATCACGCCAGCGAGGCCGAGCCAGGCCGCGAGCACTGGCAGGAGCTGGTCCCGCATGATGACGCGGTGATGCTCGAGGATGTCAGCCTCAACGCCGAGGCGATAACCCTGACCCTGCGCGAAAGCGGCCTGCCGGTGATCGAGGTACGACCGCAGGGCGTCCAACCCTATCGCCTGCAATTGCCCGATGCGGCCTACAGCCTGCACGTGCAGAACTCGCTGGAATTCACCAGCACGGTGATCCGCCTGCGCTACGAGGCGCTGAATCGCCCGGCGCAGATCCGCCAGCTGACCCTGGCCGACGGCACGCAGGAGGTGCTCAAGGAAACCCCGGTGGAGGGCCCCTTCGATGCGGACGCCTATGAAAGTCGGCGCATCTGGGCCACCGCCCAGGACGGTACGCAGATTCCCATCAGCCTGGTCGGCCGCCGCGACAGCTTCGGCAAGCCGGCTCCGCTCTATCTCTATGGTTACGGCGCCTACGGCCATAGCCTGGACCCCTGGTTCTCCCACGCGCGGCTGTCGCTGCTCGACCGCGGCTTCATCTTCGCCATCGCCCATGTGCGTGGCGGCGGCGATCTCGGCGAGGCCTGGTACCGCGCCGGCAAGCTGGAGCACAAGCCGAACACCTTCAACGACTTCATCGCCTGTGCCGAGCAGCTGTTGGCCGACGGTTACACCACATCGCCACGCTTGGCCATCAGCGGCGGCAGTGCCGGCGGCCTGCTGATCGGTGCCGTACTCAACCTGCGTCCGGAACTGTTCGGTGCGGCGATCGCCGAGGTGCCCTTCGTCGACGTGCTCAACACCATGCTCAATGCCGACCTACCGCTGACCGTGACCGAGTACGACGAATGGGGCGACCCGAACCAGCCCGAGGTACACGAACGCATCCGCGCCTATGCGCCCTATGAGAACGTCCGGGCCCAGGCCTATCCGCCACTGCTTGCCGTGGCCGGCTACAACGACAGCCGCGTGCAGTACTGGGAGGCCGCCAAGTGGGTCGCTAAGCTGCGAGCCACCCGCACCGACGACAACCTGCTGCTGCTCAAGACCGAGCTCGGCGCCGGTCACGGTGGCATGAGCGGACGCTACCAGGCGCTCAAGGACGTGGCCTTGGAGTACGCCTTCGTGCTCAAGGTGTTCGGCATGGCCTGATCGGCCCATGCCTGCCGACCTGCGGTGGCGAACAGGCGGCTCCGGCAAGAGTCATTCATTGAGAATGTCTTCGTCGGAGCTCCCCCATGAACATCTCTTCCAAGCACCTCGAACAGAACGTCCACGGCTGGGAGCGCGCCATTTCCCTGGCCGGCGGCCTGTACTTCCTCGCCAAGGGTCTGCGCCGTGGTGGCCTCGGCGGCCTGCTGCAACTGGGCATCGGCGGGATGGCCGTTGCCCGGGGCGTGACCGGCCACTGCGAGGCCAAGCGCGTGTTCAATGAAGTCAGCGAACAGGCGGGCATGGCCGAAGGGCGCTCGCACCATATGCCGTTCGAGCGTTATGACTCGAACAAGGAGCAACTGCAGGCCAACGCCGCAGCTGCTACCAACGGCACCACGGTCACCGGCAACGACGATCTGAAAAGCCCGCCCGCCGGCGTCTGAACATCGCCCTGCGCGCCTGTGGCAAGCGGACCTGTCCGCGAACGAAGCTGCCAGGCGACCATGAGCCCGGCGAGTCGACCGGCGCGCGAGCAAGCTCGCACGCAGCGGTCACGGGGAGCCGTAACGGCATTCGGGCCGCCTCGTAGACCGCTCGCCGGACGCCCGCGAGTTCAGCGCTGCTTCACCGCCTCATGCGCCTCGATCAGCTGATCGACCACACCAGGGTCGGCCAGCGTCGAGGTATCGCCCAGGGTGTCGTAGTCGTCCGTGGCGATCTTGCGCAGCAGGCGGCGCATGATCTTGCCGGACCGCGTCTTCGGCAGCCCCGGCGCCCATTGGATGGTATCCGGCACCGCGATCGGACCGATCTCGTGCCGGACCCACTGCTGCAGCTCCTGGCGCAGCGTGTCGCTGGGCTCGGTACCAGCAACCAGAGTCACGTAAACATAGATGGCCTGGCCCTTGAGCGGATGCGGCACGCCAACGGCCGCGGCTTCGGCCACCTTCGCATGCGCCACCAGGGCACTCTCGATTTCGGCGGTGCCCATGCGGTGTCCGGAGACGTTGAGCACATCGTCGACGCGCCCGGTGATCCAGTAGTAACCGTCCTCGTCGCGGCGGGCGCCGTCGCCGGTGAAGTACATGCCGCGGAAGGTCTTGAAGTAGGTATCGACGAAACGGTCGTGGTCACCGTAAATGGTGCGCATCTGCCCTGGCCAGGAGTCGAGAATCACCAGATTGCCCTCCGCCGGGCCTTCCAGCAGGTTGCCGAGATTGTCCACCAGCCCCGGCACTACGCCGAACAGCGGCCGCGTCGCCGAGCCGGGCTTGAGCGCCGTGGCACCGGGTAGCGGGCTGATGAGGATGCCGCCGGTCTCGGTCTGCCACCAGGTATCGACGATCGGGCAGCGCGACCGACCGACCGTCTCGTAGTACCAGTGCCAGGCTTCCGGATTGATCGGTTCACCCACCGTGCCGAGCAGGCGCAGGCTCGAACCGTCGGCACCCTCCATCGCCGCCGGCCCCTCGGCCATCATCGCGCGGATTGCCGTCGGCGCGGTGTAGAGGATGTTGACCCGGTGCTTGTCGATGATCCTGGCGATGCGGGTGACATCCGGATAGTTCGGCACGCCTTCGTACATCAGGGTCGTCGCACCGTTGGCCAGTGGGCCGTAGATCAGATAGCTATGACCGGTAATCCAGCCGATGTCAGCAGTGCACCAGTAGATATCGCCGGGGCGGTAGTCGAAGACCCGCTCGTGGGTCAGCGCGGCGTACAGCAGGTAGCCGCCGCAGGTGTGCAGCACGCCCTTGGGTTTCCCGGTAGAGCCCGAGGTGTAGAGAATGAACAGCGGCTCCTCGGCGCCCATTTCCTTCGGCGCGCAGACCTCGCCGGCCACCCGCATCAGGTCGTCGTAGGAGACGTCCCGGTGCGGGTGCCAGCGGATGTTCGCTCCGGTGCGGCGCACCACGATGATCTTCTGCACGCAACGGGTCTGCGGATTGGTCAGCGCCTCGTCGACGTTCTCCTTCAGGGCGATGGTCTTGCCGCCACGTATGCCCTGATCGGCAGTGATCACCACCTTCGAGCTGCCATCGATGATGCGCCCGGCCAATGCCTCCGGCGAGAAGCCGCCGAACACCACCGAGTGGATCGCACCGATGCGCGCGCAGGCCAGCATTGCCACCGCGGCCTCGGGAATCATCGGCATGTAGATGGTCACCACGTCACCGCGGTGCACATCCTGGCCACGCAGAGCGTTGGCGAACTTGCAGACCTCCTGGTAGAGCTCGCGGTAGGTGATCTCGCGGTGCTCCGAGGGGTCGTCCCCCTCCCAGATGATCGCCACCTGATCGCCGCGCTCGGCCAGGTGCCGGTCCAGGCAATTGGCCGACACGTTCAGCGTGCCGTCGGCAAACCACTTGATATCGACGTGATGGTCGTCGAAGGAGGTGCGCTTGACCTCGCTGAAGGGCCGAATCCAGTCCAGCCGTGCCGCCTGTTCACGCCAGAATCCTTCAGGGTTGATCACCGACTGCTGATACATGGCCCGATAAGCGGCCTCGTCGGTCAGGGAGTGCTTTGCAGCCTCAGGGGACACGGGATACACGGACGCAGCACACATGGCAGTCACCTCGGGTTATCTGGTTATTTTCCGGTCGCAGCCTTGTCTCGCAGGCGAACCCTCACCACCCGATCGATCCACGCTTCCCGTGCGGATCGCCAACCACGCGCCTGTCAGACGTCTGCTTCAGCCGATGCCGAATACCGCAGCGGCCGCGACTAGCGGCCACTCTCCAAGCATAGACACTGTTTCGCGGCCATTTGCCGAGGGCTGCTGTCTCAATTCGTAACAGCCATCGCCCGGAGCCACCATGTCAGCACCAAGCAATGCCTTGTTTCGTCAGCTGCAGCGGATCCCCCAGAGCATCGTCTTCTACCCCACCGTGATTCCGGCCGGCTACTTCGTGCTGGGCGGTGTCGTCCTGCTCTTCGAAACGACTGACCTGGCTCACGCCTGGCGAACATGCTGCCGTCCGGCCTGGCAGAGGCGGACAACGCCCGGGAAATCCTCGGCACGCTCATCACCAGCATCATTTCGCTGACCGTGTTCAGCTTTTCCATGGTCATGGTCGTGCTCAACGGGGCCGCCTCGCGACTGTCCCCGCGCGTGCTGCCCGGGCTGATCAGCGATCGGCGCAACCAGCTGATCCTCGGCAACTACCTGGGCTGCATCCTGTTCTTCCTGCTGATGATCGCCTTCATCAACAAGAACGAACCCGATAGCCTGCCTGCGTTCGGCGTGCTGCTCGCCGTACTGATGGGCCTGGGCTGTATGGCACTGTTCGTCGTATTCATCCGTTCCATCTCGCAGTCCATCCAGGTGGACTGGATCGTCGGCCAGCTCTACCGCAGCGCCTGCCATAACCTGGCGCAGCGTTGCGAGCGCCTGGGGTCGATCACCGCGGCACCGGATGACCGCGATTGGTACTGCATCGAAGCGGTCACGCCCGGCTATCTGCGCGAGGTCAACGAGCAACGCCTGCGGGAGCTCTTGGGGCCGGACGATCTGCAGGCGGTGCTACAGGTGGAACCCGGCTTCTTTCTGGTCGAAGGGCATCCGTTGCTCAAGGTCAGCGCCGAACTGGATGCCCGGCGAACCCGACAGCTACTCGACTGCTTCGATTTCCACGATGAAGAGTTCGCCGGCGCCAACGTTTTCTATGGCATGCGGCAGATGACCGAAATCGCGGTAAAGGCCATCAGCCCGTCGATCAACGACCCGGGCACGGCAATACGCGTGCTCAATCTGCACGGTGTGTTGCTCGGTCGCCTGGGTGGCGTTCCGCCGCTGGACGTGGGCTGCATCGACAATGGCAAGCCCAGGCTGTTCTATCCACAGCTGAGCCCGCAACGACGGCTGACGCTTATCCTCGACCCGATTCGTACCTATGGCAGCAATGACCCGGCGATCGTCATGGCGCTGATGCAGTGCCTGAAGACTGCCTTGCACGGGCAGGCCTCCAGCGACCAGCTGGAGGCCTACGTGGATGAATTGGCGGCACTGCGCGACGCCGCGGATACGGACCTGCAGAACGACCGTGACCGCCGTGCGGTCAACGATCTGCTGGAGCGCATCAACCGCCTGCATGACGAACTGGCGCCGCTGGCATTACTGCCAATTCCGGCGAAAAGCTGAAGGCAAAAAAAAGCGGCCTCAGGGGCCGCTCGGTCAACCATCCGGTTGGAATACACACTTGTCCGATCACGCAGATAGACGCCGCCATTCTGTGCAGCCAGCGCCGTGGCCGAAACTGCACATTGGTCTAACAGACCATTGGCGGGCTTGCCTGAAGGCGCAGAGTTGGCTGCCTGGGCCGCCTCGATGAGCTCCTTGCCGATCTCGCCCTCGAACTTTTTCCAGGCCGGTTGTACCGCCTCGCGCCAGCGGGCACGCTGCTCGTCGGTCAGCACCAGGATCTCGCTCTTGCCCGAGTCGATCACGCCCTGCTTGGCCTTCTCGTTCAGCGCCTCGGCCTGGCGGTTCACCTCCACGGTGACCTCGTCGATGATCGCTTCCAGCTCGCCGCGCACCTCTGCCGGCAGGCCGTTCCAGAACCTGGTGTTGGTGATCAGCAGGTAGTTGCCGATGCCGTGACCGGACTCGGTGATGTACTTCTGCACCTCGTGGTACTTCTGGCTGTAGATGTTCGACCAGGGATTGTCCTGGGCATTGACCACGCCGGTCTGCAGGCCCTGGTAGATCTCGGCGAAGGCCATCTTGCGCGGCACCGCCCGCAGGGCGGTGTACTGGGCGGCCTGCAGGTCCGAAGGCTGTACGCGGAATTTCAGCCCGCGGGCGTCGGCCGGCTCGCGCAGCGGCTTGTTGGCGGTGAAGTGGCGCATGCCGTTGAGCCAGTAGGCCAGGCCGGTGATGCCCTTGTCCTCCATGGATTTGAGCATGGCGCGCCCCTTGTCCGACTGCTGGAAGCGCTGCGCCGCGGCCATGTCGTCGAACAGGAACATTAGGTCGAACAGCTGCAGCTGCTTGGTGTACTGCTCGAGCTTCGACGGTGCTGGCGCCAGCAGCTGCACCTCGTTCATCAGCAGTGCTTCCATCTCCTTGCCGTCGCCGTACAGCGAGGAGTTGGCGAACACCTGCACTTCCACCTGGCCGGGCAGGCGCTCTTCCACGAGCTTCTTGAACATCAGCGCGCCCTGACCCTTCGGCGTGCTGTCGGCGGTGATATGGGAGAACTTGATCAGGATCGGATCGGCCTGGGCGCCGAGGACGCTAAACAGCGCGGAAGCGGCGAGCAGACGGGTGATGCCACGGGTGAGTCGTGCCATGAAGAGCTCCGTTTTGTAGTTGTGTGAGCCATGCAGCTGGTCCGACTCTACCCCGCTGCCCCCTCGGGCTGAATTGCTAATTGGCCAAGCGCGACTTCGCGTTTGGCGAAGGCCGTGACGCGATCGCGCCGCCGAACGGCTTCGTTCAGGCCTGGCCTTCGCGAAGCGTGAGGTGCTCGAGCATCTGCCGGGCAGTCACCGACAGGCTTTCCAGATTGCGCACGCCGAGCTTGAGTTCGCGCCGCGCCCAAACATCGGTCAGCGGCACCATGGCCACGTCCAGCGCCGGCAGGTAGTTGCACACCACCTGCTCGGGCAGCACGCCGATGCCCATGCCGGTGTGGATCATCCGGCAGATCGCCTCGAAGCTGCGTACCTGAATGCGCAGGCGCAGCGGCGTGCCCATCTGCTGTGCCGACTGCTGCAGCAGGGCATGCAGTGAGGCGTCCTGCTGCAGGCCAATGAAGTCGAAGCCTGCCGCCTCGCGCAGTGCAATGCATTCGCGGCCGGCCAGCGGATGCTCGCGTGGCGTGACCAGCACCAGGCGATCCTCGCGGTAGGGAAACACCTGCAGGTCCTCGGCCGGCATGTGCCCGGCGAAGATGCCAATATCGGTCAGCCCTTCGCGCAACGCACGCAGGGTGTCGCTGCTGACGCGCTCCTCCAGGTCGATCTTCACTTCCGGGTGCTGGCGAGCGAAGGCGCTCAGGTCTTCGGGCAGAAACTCGATCACCGCCGAGGTGTTGGCGTGGATGCGCACATGGCCCTTCACGCCCTGGCTGAACTCGCTGAGGTCAGCGTCCAGCTGCTGCAGGTTGTCCAGCAGGTTGCGCGCGTGGTGCAGCAGCGCGTGGCCGGCCGGCGTCAGCTCGACGCCCTTGGGCTGGCGATAGAGCAGGCTGACGCCGAGCTGCCCTTCCAGATCGCTGACGCGCTTGCTCACCGCCGCCAGCGCCAGATGCTCGCGCTCGGCGGCGCGGGTCAGGCTGCGGGTCTCGGCGATGGCGACGAACAGCCGAAGGGTGACGAAATCGATGCGGCGCATAGTGGATTACAGAATTCGCGGTATACGAAGCATGCGCCGCTATACGCCCACTAATCAAAGCGCCTTTCGTCTTAGCCTTCGTAAAGCGCGAAACCTCACTTGGCCAACGGCCAATTGTCCGCCGTCCCCGCCTCGGTCATGCTCGGCGCCATGAATCAACCGGCACAGGTGTCGTGATGAGCGAACAGACTGACAAGAACCTGCCGCTGCAGGGCCTCAAGGTGATCGAGATGGGCCAACTGATCGCCGGCCCTTTCGCCAGCAAGCTGCTCGGCGAATTCGGCGCCGATGTGATCAAGATCGAGCCGCCCAGGGTCGGCGACCCGTTGCGCAAGTGGCGCAAGCTCAAGGACGGCACCTCGCTCTGGTGGCATGTGCAGTCGCGCAACAAGCGCTCGGTGACGCTGGATCTCAAGGCCGCGGAAGGCCAGGAAATCGTCCGCCAGCTGGTGGCCGAAGCCGACATCCTGGTGGAGAACTTTCGCCCCGGCACGCTGGAAGAATGGGGCCTGGGCTGGGATGAGCTGTCGAAGCTGAACCCTCGGCTGATCATGCTGCGCATTTCCGGCTACGGCCAGACCGGCCCCTATCGCGACCTGCCTGGCTTCGGTGTGATCGGCGAAGCCATGGGCGGTCTGCGCCACCTCTCCGGCTATCCCGGCCAGCCGCCGGTGCGGGTCGGCGTCAGCATCGGCGACTCGCTGTCCTCGCTGTATGGCGTGATCGGTGTATTGCTCGCCCTGCAGGAGCGCAACCGTAGCGGCCAGGGCCAGGAGATCGACGTGGCGCTGTACGAGTCGGTGTTCGCCATGATGGAAAGCCTCGTGCCCGAATACGACGCTTTCGGCTACGTACGCGAGCCGGCTGGCAGTGCCCTGCCCGGCATCACGCCGTCCAATTCCTATTTGTGCAGCGACGGCGCCTACGTGCTGATCGCCGGCAATGGCGACAGCATCTACAAGCGCCTGATGACCCTGATGGGCCGCCAGGACCTCGCCGATGACCCGCGCTTCGCCCACAACGACGGCCGCGCCCAACACGCCGAGCTGATCGATGCCGCCATCGGCGAATGGACCCTCCAGCACAGCCGCAACGAGGTGATCGAAGCGCTCAAGGGCGCGCGCGTGCCGGCCGGCTATCCCTACACCGCCGCCGATATCGTCAAGGACCCGCACTACCTGGCACGGCAGATGATCGAGCAGGTGCAGACCTTCGCCGGTCCGCTCCGGGTGCCAGGCGTGCTACCCAAGCTGTCGCGCACGCCGGGGCGCATCGGCGAAGGCGGCCCGCAACTGGGCGAGCACACCGACGACGTGCTGGCCGGGCTCGGTCTCACCGATGAACAACGCCAGGGCCTGCGCGAACGCGGGATCATCTGAACGCCACGTAGGGTGGACAAGGCGAAGTTTGTCCACCAGCCAGCAAGCCACAACGGTGGATGGGTAGAGCGTCATCCACCCTACGAAACCCCAGGACTCCCCATGAGCAAACGCCTGTATATCCAGGAAGTCGCCACCCGCGACGGCTTCCAGATCGAAGCGAACTTCGTGCCGACCGAAGCCAAGATCGCTCTGATCGACCGCCTCTCGCAAACTGGGCTGGCGAAGATCGAGGTCACCTCCTTCACCTCGCCCAAGGCCATCCCCAACCTGCGCGACGCCGAGGACGTGATGCGCGGCATCCGTCGCGTGGAGGGCGTCGAGTACACCGTGCTGGTGCCCAACGTGAAGGGCTGCGAGCGCGCGCTGGCCTGCGAGGTGGACGAGATCAACCTGGTGATGTCGGCCAGCGATACCCACGGCCTGGCCAACCTGCGCATGACGCCTGAGCAGTCGCTGGTGCAGTTCCGCGAAATCATCGAAGTCACTCGCGGCAGTGGCGTGTTCATCAACGCCTCGCTATCGACCACCTTCGGCTGCCCCTTCGAGGGCGACATGCCCGAGCGGCGCATCTATGAGCTGGTGCAACGCCTGCTGGAGATCGGCGTGCAGGGCATCACGCTCTGCGACACCACCGGCATGGCCGACCCGGCGCAGGTCGAGCGCATTTGCCGCGAAGTGCTGAACAGCTGGCCACAGGCAGTATTCACCGCACACTTCCACAACACCCGCGGCATGGGCCTGGCCAACGCGCTGGCAGCGCTGAACGCCGGCATCGACCGCTTCGACGCCTCCCTCGGCGGGCTCGGTGGTTGCCCTTACGCGCCCGGCGCCAGCGGCAACATCTGCACCGAAGATCTCGTGCATATGTTCCAGCGCATGGGCCTAGACACCGCCGTCGATCTCGACCGCCTGCTGCAATGCGCCGCCGACCTGCCCCAACTGGTGGGCCACGACGTGCCGGGCGCCGTGCTCAAGGCCGGCAAGGCCGATCGCCGTTACCCGAAACCGAAGTGGATGGAGGAAGCCGGCGTTTGAACCTGTGCGCACCGGCTGCTGGACGACGTGCCATCAGCGGTGGTTCAGCGGCAACTGGCAAAACGCAAAGCCGGCCTACCGCTTGTGGTGAGAAGCGATACCGTCGGAACAGACGGATCCTGCTAAGGACGCTTGAAATAACCTGCCGCTGGAATGCCGGAGGCATAGAGGGTACCCAAAGCGCAGCTTTGGGTGGTCAGGTTGATCGAATGGTTAGGCTGCTCCACCGCCATGTTGGCCGCGGGCTTCTTCAAGACGTTTACGATTCAGCTCGATCTCAACCTGCCTATCGATTTCGCTGAATACATCCACCTCGAGTCTGTTTCTCGAGGTTTTTACGACCTTTCCGAATAGTTCTCGAATTCTCTTCATCTCATCCGATATCTTGTGCAGAGCATCTGCACCGCCTAGGTGACTCACGCCTTCGTACTGTGCAAAGTCAATTTCAAATGTATTCTGATATTTGTTACCCTCAACATCTTCGAAGTCGACAACGATGTTGAGGTACGGTTCAAATATATTGCCGCCCAGTTCTTTTTCCAGATCGAGGAAACTGAAGACAAAGCTAGACATTGTCTGACCAATGCCGATTGTCTCTATTCCTTTGCTGAACATCGAAAGTTTTAGGAACTTTTCTGTAACGGGATCGTTGTCAGGAGGCAGTGCTGCCCCCGACCGGTCCTTAAAGGCAAAGCGGACCTTCTTTGCTATGCCTTTACCGGAATTGGTGACTCTTGCATCTATGAAGTGGATCCCGACAGGGCTGCTATCAAGCTGAATACCAATACTGGGCCGAATATTCTCGCGCTTCAGCTCTTCAAGTTGTCGAACCTGCGCCTCTCGTAGATACCAAGTTTCCTTTGCGAGTATGAATGTCAAGATTGCAATAGCGACAGTTGCAATTGCAGACAGCCATGAAGAGATCGAATCCGCAGTGAGGCTTGCGTTTCCTTGTAGATGGTTGCCGACTACCAACCCAAGTATGAAGAGAAGTGGAGCAACAACGGCCATACTGGTGATCAGCAAAGGCATCAACGATCGGTCGTTTTGTGATGATGAGGGCATATGGTTTTCCAAGCGGCCTAACGATAAGCTAAGGGACCGGGATTAGCCGGTCCCAGCGAGCGAAGCGGACGATTTAAGCGCATTGTTATATTTTTTCAGGAGCAAGGTTGTAAATATTGTTCTCAACAATCCAGTTCATGTGAGCTGAAAGGCCATCTAGGTCTGGGTATATTGATGAGATATTTATTCCGTAAAAATTTAGATCTTGAAGAAGCGCCTTCCTGTACTCTCTTGATATGGTAATTACCTCAAGCTCTTCGCCCTCTCGCATAAGCTCGTCAATTCCTTTTTTAGGATCTGAACTCACGGTAAAAACCCCGCCCTGCCTAATTATTCTAGGCACAACTCCCGTAGGCTTGAATTTTCCAGCGCCTTTTATATCGAATGGGCTTTTGGCTTTCTTGCTGTCAAACTCCCATAAGCACTTATAACAAAAGATTTTTGCATCACGATCCGAGAGATTTTCTGACACTGCGAAAAATGCAGCAACTAAAGGATTGTAGCTCCAGTCCAGAAGCCTAGTGGCTAGCCCATGGTGTTGAGCAATTGCAAGCCACTCCCAATCTGTCTCTGGCCTTTCTTTTATGAATTCATTGGCACGGCGCATCCAGGCCTTGAAAATATTTTGCTCGTTGGACTTTGAATACGGCAAGCGACCAGATTTAGGCTTTAGCTCCCATGATGGGTCACCGTGCCCCCTGAATATCCAAGCGCTATTATTTTTGTATTTTTCAAAGGCTTTATGAAGCTCTATGAAATTGGTGATGATCATATTGCCTCGAAATATAACGTTTGGTTACGGAGCGGGCTACAGTCCGTCCCAGTAAGCGAAGCGAGCGGTTCGAACTAATCGTTATACGGATGCCCCGAATGCCCAGACAAGGGTGCCTATTACTGTGGTGTATAAGACGCCGAACGGGCTTGGTGTATAACATTCCGCTCGCCTTTCTCTCCGAGCCTCTAGCTCGAGCCTCTCAGGGACGCCGGTGTTTATACACCAGCTCCGGGAAGCATGAAATTGATGTCATCAAACCTTGCCTCGCCTGCGATCTTCCGCACGCTCCACCATTGCCGTCTCGATAAGGCTTCCAGATTCCATGCCGTGTAGAGCCGCAAAAAACTGGCTAGTACAAGCGGCAGACCTAGCAGAGCCCTAGAAAAACCAACCACTGCAGGCCAGAGACACGGTTAGGTCTCGCCGTCCGCAGCATCTAGCAACAGGCTCAATCCCCCTGACAGAACCGCAGAATCGCCTCGGCCACCGCCTGCGGCGCCTCGCGCTGGGGGAAGTGGCCGACGCCTGGCAATAGCTGTCGGTGGTATGGACCGCTGAACAAGGCCTCACGCCCGGCCGAGGTTTCCGGTGCGTTGCAGGTATCGGCCTCGCCGTGCAGCACCAGCGTTGGCACGGCGAGCACCGGGGCCGGTTGCAGCAGCGCCTCGTCCGATGCATAGGCAGGATCGCCGTCGACGAAGCCCCAGCGGTGGCGGTAGGAATGCAGTACCACTTCAGCCCAATCCGGGTTGTCGAACGCCTCCAGCGCCTGGATGAAATCCGCCTCGGCGTACCAGCCGGCCGGTGACCAGGTATCCCACAGCAGCCGCGTGAAGGCCGCGCGATCCTCGACTACCGTCTGCTCGCCGCGCAGGGTGGCCATGTACCAGTGGTACCAGTAGTTGCGCGCCTGGCTGAGCGAGATGTGCTGGTTCGGGTCATTGGTGCCGTAGCCCACCGCGAGCATTACCAGCCGTGCGGCGGCGTGATGGCGCAGCCCGCAGGCATTGGCCACCGCCCGCGCGCCCCAGTCATGGCCGACCAGCACCGGCTGGTCGAGGCGCAATGCGTCGATGAAATCCAGCAGGTCGCGCCCCAGCGCGGCGAGCTGACCGCTGCGTGGGGTCAGCGCGTCGCGAAAGCGTGTCTGGCCGAAGCCGCGCAGCGTCGGGCAGAGCACCCGGTAGCCCGCTGCGGCCAGGCCCTCGGCTACGGGCTCCCAGCCTTCGGGGCAATCCGGCCAGCCGTGCACGAGCACGGCCACCTGCTGGCCGCGGGGGTTCCATTCGAGATAAGCGATATTCAGCACGGGTGTGCTGACCGTGGCGTAACGACTCATGCCGGCGTCTCCTTGCGCGCTCTGGTCGGTCAGCATAAGCCTGGTTTCAGGCATAAAAAAACGGGCCGGTCACATCGGACAGACCCGTTCGTTCTCCGCCGCTTGGTGCCTCTGGAGGCTCAGGAGCGGTTGGCCGCCTGGGCCGCTTCGATCAGCTCGGCGCCGATGTCGCTCTCGAACTTCTTCCACACCGGTTTCATCGCCTCGCGCCACTGGGCGCGTTGCTCGGGGGTCAGCTCGATGATCTCGGTCTTGCCGGAGGCGGCGATGGCCTGGCGCGCCTGCTGGTTGAGGTCGTCGGCCTGGCGGTTCACCTCGGCGGTGACCTCTTCCATGATCGTTTCCAGCTCGCCGCGCACGTCTTCCGGCAGGCCATTCCAGAACTTGGTGTTGGTGATCACCATATAGTCGATCAGGCCGTGGTCGGAGGCGGTCATGTAAGGCTGGACCTCGTGCACCTTCTGGCTTTCATAGTTCGACCAGGTGTTCTCGGTGCCATTGACCACGCCGGTCTGCAAGCCCTGGTAGACCTCGGCGAAGCTCATCTTGCGGGGGTTGGCGCGCACTGCCTTGAACTGCTCGTCGAGCACGGCCGAGGCCTGTACGCGGAACTTCAGCCCGCGGGCATCCTTCGGCTCGCGCAGCGGCTTGTTCGCCGAAAGCTGCTTCATTCCGTTGTGCCAGTAGGCCAGGCCGGTGATGTTCTTGTCCTCCATCGCCCGCAGCAGTGCCTTGCCCTGCGGGCCGCTCTGAAAACGATCGGCTGCCGCCAGGTCGTCGAACAGGAACGGCAGGTCATAGATCTGAATGGCCTTGGCGTAATGCTCGAACTTGGCCAGCGAGGGCGCCAGCATGTGCACGTCACCGAGCAGCAGGGCCTCCATTTCCTTGCCGTCGCCGAACAGCGAGGAGTTCGGGTAGACCTCGACCTTCACCTTGCCCGGCAGGCGTTCCTCGGCGAGTTTCTTGAACAGCAGGGCGCCCTGTCCCTTCGGTGTGTTGTCCGCCACCACATGGGCGAATTTGATGGTCACGGGATCGGCGGCATGCACCAGCCCGGCGACGGTGAAAGAAAGCGCGCAGGCGAGTGCCTTGAGCTTGTTACTCATCATGGAAGTACCCTCTTGTTGTTGTCGGTTGGTACGTTTCGCGGGCAAGCGTTGCGGTCAGGGCACCGCTTGCCCGGCACGTTGCAGCAGGCGGCGGGCACGGCCGATGACGGGGGCGTCGACCATCTGTCCGTCCACCACGAAAACCCCATCGCCGGAAGCTCCGGCGGCGAGGATGCGTTGCGCCCAGTCCAGTTCCGCGGCACTGGGCATCAGGGTTTCGTGCACCACAGCCACCTGGCTCGGGTGGATGCACAGCAGGCCGCCAAAGCCCATGTCACGCGCGTCGGCAGCGGCACGGGCGAGGCCTTCGAGGTTCTTGATGTCGGGAAAGACGCTGTCCAGCGGTGCTGCCAGCCCGGCCAATCGCGACTGCAGCAGCAGCGCATAGCGTGCCTGGTCAAGCATGCGCTCGGCGCCGGCGGTGCCATTGGCCAGGCCGAGATCGAGGCCCAGGTCGAGCGCGCCGAAGGACAGCCGCTCGACACCCTGGGCGTGGGCAATTTCCGCCAGATTGGCCAGCCCGCGGGCACTTTCGACGATTGGCCAGACCGGCTTGCCGCAGCTGGCCGCCAGCGCAACCTGCACCGCGCTTTCGACCTTCGGCAGCAGCACGCCGGTGACACCGGCATGACGGGCACAGAGTGCCAGGTCCGCGGCCTGCTCGGCATGGGTTGGCGCGTTGATGCGCACCAGCAGGCGCGCCGCCGGGTTGGCAGCGAGGAAGGCATCGAGGTTGCCCCTCGCCTCTGCCTTAAGGTTCTCCGCGACCGCATCCTCGAGGTCGACGATGACCGCGTCGGCGCCGCTCGCCAGCGCCTTGGGAATGCGCTCCGGGCGGGTCGCCGGGACGAACAGCGCGCTACGGGTGATCGATGAGTTCATGGGCTGGCTCCTGGGCACGCTCATACCGCGCCCTGCTCGTGCAAGCGCTGAATGTCGCCGGGGGCGTAACCCAGCTCGGCCAGCAGGCTGTCGGTGTGCTGGCCCAGCGCGGGGATCGGATCCATGCGCGGGGCGAAGGCGCTGTTGCGTCCCGGCGGCAGCAGCGCAGGCAAGCGACCGGCCGGGCTGTCCACCTCGCTCCAGCGCTGGCGCGCCTCGAGCTGCGGATGCGCCCAGACACCGGCCATGTCGTTGACATGGGCATTGGCGATGGGCGCGGCATCCAGCCGGGCGATCACCTCTTCGGCACTCAGGTGGCTGAACGCCTCGACGATGAGCGCACGCAATTCGGTGCGATTCTCCGAACGCCGGGCGTTGCTGGAGAAGCGCTCGTCCTGCGCCAGTTCCGGCTGCAGCAGCACCTTGTCGCAGAACGCCAGCCACTCACGCTCGTTCTGCAGGCCGAGCATCACCGTGCCGCCGTCGCCAGTGGGGAAAGGGCCGTAGGGGTAGATGGTGGCGTGGGCGGCGCCGGCACGCGGCGGCGGCGTCGCGCCCTTGTAGGCGTAATACAACGGGTAGCCCATCCACTCCACCAGGCTTTCGAGCATGGAAACGTCGACGCGGCTGCCCTCGCCCGTCTTGTCGCGCAGCATCAGCGCCGAAAGCACGCCGGTGTAGGCGTACATGCCGGCGGCGATATCGGCGATGGAGCAGCCGGCCTTGGCCATCTCGGTTTCGCCCGGCCCGCCGGTGACGGAGAGAAAGCCGCCCTCGCTCTGGATCAGCAGGTCATAGGCCTTCTTCTGCTCGTAAGGGCCGCCCTCGCCGTAGCCGGAGATGTCGCAGACGATCAGCCGCGGAAAGCGTTCGTGCAGCGCCTCGAAGGAGAGCCCCATGCGCGCGGCGGCGCCCGGTGCCAGGTTCTGCACCAGCACGTCGGCCTTGGCCAAGAGCTGGTCGAGCACCTGGGCAGCGGCGTCCTGCTTCACGTCCAGGGTCAGGCTTTCCTTGGAGCGGTTGGTCCAGACGAAATGCGAGGCCAGGCCGTCGACCCGCTCGTCGTAGCCGCGGGCGAAGTCGCCGGCACCGGGCCGCTCGATCTTGATCACCCGTGCGCCGAGGTCGGCCAGCTGGCGCGTGCAGAACGGCGCGGCGATGGCGTGCTCGAGGCTGACCACGGTGATGCCATCGAGTGGGCGGGGTTTGACTTGGGTGTCGTTCATGTTCGGTTCCTGCAATTTCGGCGTAGGGTGGAAATCGCCGAAGCCATTTCCACGCGTTTGTTCCAGCCCCTGGGGCTCTGGCGCCACATTGGTGGATAAGGCTTCGCCGTCATCCACCCTACGATTCAGTTCAGGCCAATGCGTCCAGCCGCTGCAGCTCGCGCAGGCGCCAGACCGTATCGATCAGCGCGCCCGCCTCGTCATCGCTGCGCGCCGCGGAGAACTGCACCAGGCGGCGGAACTTGTCCTCCAGCTCGGCGCGGCTCAGCGTGTTACCCGGGTCGCCCTTCGGCTCGTCGATGGCGCCGTGCAGCGTGCGGCCATCGGCGGTGGTCACTTCGACGCGACCGAGCCAGCGTGCCGGGTAGGCGCCGTCCACCTCGGGATCGAGCGTCATCGAGACCTTCTCGCGGAACTCGCCGACGCGAGGGTCGCTGAGCGCATGGCTGTGGAATTCGGTTAGGCCGGCCTTGCCGTACAGGGCGATCAGCCCCAGCACGGTGCCCATGGAGAATTTGGCCTGATGCACCGTCTGCGGCACCGTCACGCGGCCGAGCACGTCGATCGCGCCCTGGTGCACGCGGGTGGTGACCGAGGCGATGTCATCGGCCCCGAGCCCTTCGCGCTGCATCAGCGCCAGCAGCGCATCGGCCGCCGGGTGGGTATGCCGGCAGGAGGCGTGGAACTTGAACGAGGTTTCCGCCAGCGCCCAGCGCATGCCGAGCCGGTCGGACAGCTTGCTCGGCTCGGCATCGCGGGACATGCCCGCCGCCATGCCCTGCTCGCCTTCGAGGATGTTCTGCGCGCCGGTCAGGCCATCGGCGGTCAGGTAGGCGGCGAGCAGGCCATCGGCAGCCGCCTTGGCGGTGTGCAGTTGCTTGGAGTCCGCCGCGTCACGGAGAAACTCCCACAGCCCCGCCGCTTGCGTACCGGCGCTGCCGAGCAGATGGGTGAACTGCTGCTGGTCGAAATCCATCAGCTTGCCAACGGCCACCGCCGCGGCCAGGGTGCCGACCGTCGCGGTGGTGTGGAAGATGCGGTAATGCGAGCGGCCGAGGAACTCGCCGATGCGGATGCCCGCCTCGTAGCCGGCCACCGAGGCCACCAGCAGCTCGCGGCCGGACTTGCCGAGATCCTGCGCCGCCGCCAGCGCAGCGGGAAACACCACCGTGGCCGGGTGCAGCACGGAGCTGTTGTGCAGGTCGTCCTGCTCCACCAGATGCGAGCTGGCGGCATTCACCAGCGCGGCGAAATAGGCCGAGCTGCTCTGGCCGTTGACCAGAATGCGCGCCAGCCCGTCGGCCGGACCCATCTTCTGCGCGTAACGCTCGAACAGCGGAATCGGATGCGAGCCGGCGCTGGCCAGGGCCGAGCCGAGCCAATCGAGAAAGAGGTCTTCGGTGCGGGCGAGCACCGGCTCGGGGATCTGCTCGTAGGCAAGCCCGGCGAGGAATTCGGTCAAGGCACGGGTGTGCTGGCTCATGCGTTGGGCTCCAGCGGATTCTCTAACGGATTGGACAGTTCGATGAGGTTCTGGTCGGGGTCGCGCAGGTACACCGAGCGGATCGGTCCGGTCGCGCCGGTGCGTTGCACCGGACCTTCGACGATGGCGACCTGCTGCGCCTGAAGGTGTGCGATCACCTCGACCAGCGGTGTGGCAACGATAAAGCAGAGGTCCGCCGAACCCGGGGTCGGCCGCTCGGCCTTGGGCTCGAATTCGCGCCCGGCCTGGTGCAGGTTGATCTTCTGGTTGCCGAAGGCCAGCGCCTTGCGCCCTTCGCCGAAGGTCACCACCTGCATGCCGAGCACGCGGGTGTAGAAGTCGATCGTTGCCTCGAGGTCAGCGACGGTCAGCACCAGGTGGTCGAGATGGCTGATATTCATGACGCACTTCCCTTTTTCGTAGGGATGGAAATCGCGAAGCATTTCCACCACCCGTGTCGCCTGTTCGATATGCGTGGAAAAGGCTTCGCCGTTTCCATCCTACGTCTGGCTCCGTTAGAACGAACGCGGCAGCTCGAGCAAGTGCTCGGCCACGTACGACAGGATCAGGTTGGTGGAGATCGGCGCTACCTGATACAGCCGCGTCTCGCGGAACTTGCGTTCGACGTCGTATTCGTTGGCGAAGCCGAAGCCGCCGTGGGTCTGCAGGCAGGCATTGGCCGCCTCCCAGCTGGCCTTCGCTGCCAGGTACTTGGCCATGTTGGCGGCCGCCCCGGCATTGCGACCGGCGTCGTATTCCTCGCAGGCGCGCCAGCGCATCAGGTCGGCGGCCTCGATCTCGATATGCGCTTCGGCGATGGGAAACTGCACGCCCTGGTTCTGCCCGATGGGCCGGCCGAAGACCACACGGTCGCGGGCATAGGCGGCGGACTTCTCGACAAACCAGCGGCCGTCCCCGATGCACTCGGCGGCGATCAGCGTGCGTTCGGCATTGAGGCCATCGAGGATGTAACGAAAGCCCTTGCCCTCCTCGCCAATCAGGCTGCTGGCGGGGATTTCCAGGTTGTCGAAGAACAGCTCGTTGGTTTCGTGGTTGACCATGTTGGCGATGGGTTGCACGGTTAGGCCGTTGCCGATGGCCTCGCGCAGATCAACGAGGAAGATCGACATGCCCTCGGACTTGCGCTGCACCTCGGCCAGCGGCGTGGTGCGTGCCAGCAGGATCATCAGGTCGGAATGCTGGATGCGCGAGATCCACACCTTCTGCCCGTTGATGACGTACTTGTCGCCCCGGCGCACGGCGGTGGTCTTGATCTTGGTGGTGTCGGTTCCGGTGGTCGGCTCGGTGACACCCATGGACTGCAGGCGCAACTCGCCGCTGGCCAGCTTCGGCAGGTAGTAGCGTTTCTGCTCCTCGCTGCCGTTTCTGAGCAGGGTGAACATGTTGTACATCTGCCCATGAATGGTCCCGGAGTTGCCGCCGCAACGGTTGACCTCCTCGAGGATCACCGAGGCCTCAGCCAGGCCCAGGCCCGAGCCGCCGTATTCTTCCGGGATCATCGCCGAGAGCCAGCCGGCCTCGGTCATGGCGGCGACGAAGGCTTCCGGGAAGCCTTTTTCCTCATCGATCCTGCGCCAGTATTCGGCGGGAAATTCGGCACAGAGGGCGCGTACGCCTTCACGGATGGCGTTGAGTTCTTCCTGCCTGGCGTCTTGGTGGTTGTGATTCGTCGTCATCTCGATACGTTCTCGTTGTTGGAGAGGTCGCCCCTCACCCCAGCCCTCTCCCCGGAGGGGCGAGGGAGCTATCCGGTGCACGTCGGAAGTCATGCCTGGGCAGATGGAGTCGCGTGCACACCGATCCAGAAGCCGGACACCGACCAGTCCCCTCTCCCCCCCTGGGGAGAGGGTTAGGGTGAGGGGGCGGAGTCCAGCCATGTACCTCACTCGAACTCCACTTCAGCCCTTTGCGCCAGGCCGTTGTGGTCGCCGGCCCAGAGTTCGGCCTTGCCCGGTGCGACGATGCGGCCGCCGACCTCGAACGGCTGCGGCGCGATCAGCGGGCGCAGGCCGCGGTAGGCGAAGCGGCGCAGGCGGGCGTCGGGATTGGCGCGGCAGAAGGCGCGCAGGTTCAAGGTGGCGATCAGCGGGCCGTGAACGACCAGGCCGGCATAGCCTTCGGTCTCGGTGACGTAGGGCCAGTCGTAATGAATGCGATGGCCGTTGAAGGTGACCGCGGAATATCGGAACAGCAGCGTCGGCGTTGGCGTCACGGCCTCGCGCCAGTTGCCGGCGACCATCGGCTCGCCACTGCTGGCCTTCGGTGGGCTCGGCTCGCGGTAGACGATGTCCTGTTCCTCGCGGATCGCCAGGCGGCTGTCCTGCAGATAGTCGTGCTGCACGGTGACGAACAGCAGCGCGCCGGTGCGGCCCTGTTTTTCCTCGATGTGCTTGATGGTCGATACCCGCCGGGCCTCGCCACCCGCTTCCAGCGGGCGGAAGAATTCGACGCGGCCACCGGCCCACATGCGGTTGCGGTTGTCCGCCGGCGGTAGGAAGCCACCGCGCGCAGGGTGGCCGTCCTCGCCCAGCCCGGTTTCGGCAATCGGGTCCTGGAAGAAGCACCATTGCCACAAAGGCGGCAGCGCTTCGCCATGGGCGGGAGTGCTTTCACCGAAGGTCGCGGCGATGCGCATCAGCAGGTTGCGGCTGAGCTGGTCGTGGACTTCTTCGCTGCGGCCAATCCAGGCAGAGGTATCGGTCATCGTCGGGTTCCGCTGTTGTCTTGTTTTGCCGCAGGATGCTACGAAGCCAGCGTTCCGAGAATTTGTATTTACCGACACCGGCGTTCGACTAAGCTGAACGCCCGACCCAAGCCGAGGCGCCTCATGCATTTCGATCTGGCCGATCTGCGCCTGTTCATCCATATCGCCGAATCGCCCAGCCTGACCCAGGGCGCGCGCCGTGCCCATCTGTCACCGGCAGCCGCCAGCGCACGCATCAAGGCGCTGGAAGCCCAGTTCGACAGCCGCCTGCTCTACCGCGACAGCCGGGGGGTGGAGCTGACGCCGGCCGGGCAGAAGCTGCTGCAGCACGCGCGACTGATCATGCGCCAGGTCGATTATCTGAAAAGCGAGTTCACCGAATACGGCACCGACTCGGCCGGACATATCCGCATCTTCGCCAACACCACGGCCGTCACTGAATTCCTGCCGGAGGTGTTGGCCGGCTTTCTCGCCGAGCGCCCCGGCGTCACGGTGGACCTGCAGGAGCGCCTGAGCCGCGACATCGTGCGCGGCGTGTTGGACGGCAGCACCGACATGGGCATCATCGCGGGCCCGGTGCAGGCCGAAGGGCTGCAGGTATTGCACTTCAGCACCGACCGCCTGCTGCTGGCGGTGCCGGTCGGCCATCCGCTGGCCGGGGAAACACAGGTCACGCTGCGCCAGACCCTGGCCTATCAGCACATCGGCCTGCACGAGGGCAGCACCCTGCTGACATTCCTGCGCGATCAGGTGGAAAAACTCGGTGGCCAGCTCTCTCTGCGCATCCAGGTCTCCAGCTTCGAGGCGGTCTGCCGGATGATCGAGGCCGGTGTGGGCATCGGCATCATTCCCGAATCCGCGGCGCGCCGGCACAGCCGCACCATGCAGCTGGCCCTGGTAACACTGGACGAACCCTGGGCAGTGAGAGAACGCAGCATCCTGGTCCGCGAACTGGACGCCCTGCCCGGCAGCGTGCGTGCGCTGATCGCGACCCTGGTTCCCGGTGACAAGGCCTGAGCGAACGTTACGCCCCCGATGCTGCCGAAAGGCGGGTAGCCCCGCTTCGGCGGACCATCGCAGGGAGCCCCAATGTCCGCAGTCACCAACAGGCTGTTTCGCCTGTATCACCGCGTCACCGGTAGCATCGCCTTCTACCCGACTCTGATCGCGGTCGGCCTCGCCAGCCTGTGCGTCGTCACCATCTTCCTGGAGATGACCTGGCTACAGCCTTACAAGGAAGACCTCGATCTGGGGCTGGTGAAGAACGCCGACAACGCCCGTCTGATCCTCGGCACGCTGGTGGCGGGCATCATCTCGCTGATGGTGTTCAGCTTCTCGATGGTCATGGTGGTGCTCAACTCGGCCGCGTCGTCGCTGTCACCGCGGGTGATCCCGGGGCTGATCAGCAGTCGCAGCCATCAGGTCGTGCTGGGCGTTTACCTCGGCACCATCATCAATTCACTGATGCTGATCTCGACCATTCAGGAAGGCGACGACATCAACGTACCGAGCCTGGGCATCTTCCTGGCGCTGGGGCTCGCAGTCATCTGCCTGTGCCTTTTCGTCTACTTCATCCGTTCCATTTCGCTCTCCATCCAGGTCGATTTCATCCTCAACCGCGTCTACAAACAGACTCTCGCTCAGCTGCGCACGCGCCGTCGTCAGCTGCAAGACAGCCATGGCCCGGCTTGGCCGGACGACGCGCAGTGGTCCGTCGTGCGGGCGCGGCGCTCGGGGTACTTCAAGGCGCTGAATGTCACAGCCGCCCATGACGTTCTCGACGAGCATGACGCGCGCATGACGGTGCAAGTGCATTACGGCTTCTTCGTCATGCCCGGGCACCCGCTGATGCGCATCGACCGTGAACTCGACGATGACTGCACGAACCGTCTGCTCGATTGTTTCGATTTCTACGTCGAGGAGTATGCGCACCGACACTTCTTCTTCGGCTTCAAGCAGATCGTCGAGATCGCCGTGCGCGCGCTGAGCCCGGGTATCAACGACCCGGGAACCGCGATCAAGGCGATCGACATGCTGAGCGTACTGCTGGCCGAGCGCATGGAGATGCCCGACCATGAGGTCGCTCACGCCCAGGATCGACCGCGGATATTCATCCGCGAACTGAACCTGCACCAGCTGCTGCAGATGACCTTCGGCCCTCAACGCCGCTATGGCGCGGACGATCTGCAGGTTTTGCAAGCACTGCTGCAAGCCTGCAAGAACCTGCTCTACGCCGCCAAGGACGCTGACACCGAACGGGTGCTGCTGCGCCA
>Ga0172372_10000382_pt1 | contig 68574 bp, 59 predicted proteins | sample LakKiv5m_2_FD_114544 | JGI IMG/M metagenome (GOLD analysis project Ga0172372, IMG submission 114544) | Freshwater microbial communities from Kabuno Bay, South-Kivu, Congo - kab_092012_9.5m | ecosystem: Environmental > Aquatic > Freshwater > Lake | place: Democratic Republic of the Congo...
AACCTTAGGAGTTTTAACTTCTGTGGTTGCCTCTAGTTCACCGAATGTTTGTTTGGCTGTGAATGTCTGTGCTACTCCTAGTTTAACTGGAGTCACAGGAATCCAATTAGAGCCGTTCCAAGCAGGAACCTGATCTGTAGCCGCAGAGCTTTGTGTAAGGTCACTGAGGGGATGTGTATGGGCTGTGGGTGTTCTTGAATTAGTAAGCCTAGGATCATTACCCTCACAGATTGTATTGGCAGTTGACCCATATCTATCGCTAATTAACTCTGACCCTACTGATATATCCCAACCAGTATAAGTACCGGGTGTTCCATAGGATTTTGTAATACCAAATATTAAATCACCTACAGTTGGATCATAGTCTTTAACTTGTGCATAAAAATACTCAGTAGGGGAGTGGTTAAATACAAGAGTTTGGTTTACTCTATATGTATAATTTAATCCAACCCATACTGAGTTTGGTGATATTGTTGTATCGATTACAAAGTCATTAGATGCAGCTTTAGTCTGATCTTTTTTAACTATTTCACTCTTTAGTGAATTAGGATAAGCTTCGTCTTTTTCACTGTTTAAGGCTGTTTGAACCTGATAAGTTAACTGATCAGATGTGTCTATTCTTTGGTTTAAGTAGGATGTCGTGTTGTTAAGCTGTAGAGATAGTTGATTTAGCTGTGAGTTTATTAATGTTGTGTTCTCAAGTAAGCTTGATTGAACAGGAGCCAATAATAAACGCATTGCATTTAGTGTTTTTCTATCTCTATCTGCATTCATCCCTTACATTTCCTACCCTTTGGGCAGCTTTGCTTAGAGCCACCTGGGCCAGCCCATAGATTCTTGCAGGCCCAATACTTGGCTGATAGCTTGTTGTTTGCTTGATCACAGTTATGTCTAGCTTTAAAGCTCTTTCTAGCTCCTGACGAGTAGTTATGACCATACCCCTTGGCACCAAAGTGAATGATCTTTTCTTGACCATTGGCGCAAGCCTTGACCATTCTTTTCTTACCGGGTGAGGTAGATGGTCTTGGTTTATTACAGGGCATACTCGCTTTGTTTGCTTTCTTAGCCATTCATACCTCCAAATAGTTTCATTGCTTGTTGTTGTACTTCTGGTGGAATGTTTGCACCACCAGTATTCTTTAGATCTTCTTGCATAGCAGAGCCAGCAGCGTTTGCTGTTTGCTGAGCAACAATCTTTTGCAGTTCCATCTGCTGCTGCATCTGAGCTTGCTTGTTCTTTTCTTCTTGCATTTCTTCTTGTGATTTAACCCAGTTATCTGGATCAAACCCAAGTGAAGTAATAAGTGCTCTAGCAAAGGCATCCCATTTAAAGGATAATGCAGCCTGCTCAGGTAGATTTCTTACCATTTCACCCATCTGGAGTAACTTGGTAATATCTGACTCTCTTGACAATGATTGTAAACCAGTCAGGATTTCGATGTTAAGAATACCATTCTTTTCATCAAACTGGTCTTTGATTCTTTCATCTATTTCGTTGTTATCCAACATTAGATATACTGTTCTTCTAATAATAGGGATCATAAAGTCTCTAGCAATAGCAGAGAAAGTACCACCAAGGATATTCTCTAACTCATTACCGACAGCTCTAATAGCGGTAGCTGTTACGCGATCACCTGTAGGCATTGCTGCTGTCTGTAGCAGGAAGCCCTGACCAACCTCTTTGCGCATTGTTTCTACTGCTGAAGCACTTACCTGAAGTTGTGCATTCATAGTATCTGATGGTGAGATTGTAAATACTTCGTTCTTTTTTGCGGCTACCCATTGACCATTAACAGCCCCGGATAGGTCATCAATTTCTGTTATACCAGCTGGATCTACACCCATAAAGAAAGTAGAACCAGCAGCCATACCTTGAATCAAAGCTCTGCTATATGATTCCAGAGTCTTGATATCAGAGTAGATATCTTCTACATGGGATCTACCATAATCTTCACCAGCAATTGTAGCCCAACGTAGTATTACATACGGAAGAACATCATAGTAACCTACATCTATAATTTCTTTTTCTAGTTCTTTTTCTACTTTCCAGCGACCAGTATCTTCCTCTTGGCAAACCCGGATATAAACTGTTTTATACCCAGATTGTTCTTCTTCACCAGAAATAAAATCATAGAAGTTAGCTGGTTCTACATTGGATGGAGAAACGAATTCTAGGTAGATAAACTCTTTAATAGACCCATTTACATCCCTTCGGATTACAAACTGGTCAAGACGGACTACCCTAAATGAATAATCATTTTCCATCACAATAAGAACATCGCCAACAACTATGAGGTGTTGCATGGCAAGATAGGAAACTTCTCTAAGGTTATTAGATATTAGTTTCTTATATACCTGGAAAGAAAGCTTATCTAGGAATTCTGCTACTTCCCTAGATGGTTCACGACCATTCTTAAGACCAAATGAAAAGAATGGTGTATCGTTTAGTGGGATTAGTACGCTGAGAATCTTACTAGCAAGTGATGTTACACCCCTAGATTGAACGGAAGAAAATGTCTGAAGTAGGTTATCCTCTCCAGTCATTGACTCATATGGCAACAAAGTAGGAACAGTTATAGCAGAACATGCTCTTGCTTTGTTTAGTTTAGTATCACGTTTGGCATTTAAAACCTGCCATCGTTCTTTAATTGTTTTCTCAGTATTCATTTACTTTCCTCAGAGTGGTCTTTGCTCTCGTTCATATGCTGGTCTTTCAATAATCGGCATGTCTAGGTTCATACCAGCTTCACCTAGGGTTATCTCGCCCATATCAACCTTAGCTTGAGCGGTTTGCTCTAGGAAGGTTGCTGTTTCTCTACGACGTTCTTCAGCAAGTACACCAGCTCTTCTTGCTGCTGCTTCTTGCTGTAGTCTTTCGTTTTCAATTCTGTCTAGTCTGGCGTTTTCACGCATTCTTTCTTCTTGTTCTCTTTGTAATTTAGCTTGCATTGCCATTTGCTCACGCATAAGTCTCATAGCATATGCATCTGGATCTGTGATTTGTCCACTTGGACCACGATTACCACCACCTCCACCAAAACTCATAGGTTACCTCCTTTCCTGAAGGTCAAACATTGCCCGTATCTTCTGAACTAGTTCTATCTGACCCGCCTTGAAGCCACGCTCGTAATCCTTTAACTTTAGGTCGTTTGGGTTCAGTGTTATTACTTTTTCCAGCTTCTCTATCAATTCTTTGCTTATTCTCAAGTTGTTCTCGTTCATTGTTTAATCTTGTTATTTCTTCTTTATAATCTCTAATAAGCTTTAAACATAGCTGAAGGTCTGGATCCATTTGTGCATTATGTTTTAATCTTAATAGTAAATATTCAACTCTGTTCATTTTTAGATACCATAATATTTAGCATAAAGTTTTTTGTACCAGGATCTATTCTATTTTCAGTTAGTGCCGTGTGGAAGTTACTTAGGAATATGTGTGCCATATTCATGTTGTGAAAGCCAACATCTAATTGAGAATCCTTTAGTTTAACGAGCTTAATTGCTTCGTTTAAAACAAGATCCAAATCATACTCACTTTCAACAAACATTGTAGACATAATATACTCCTTAAGTTATTTCACAGGCACCAGCAGAACAAGCTAGTTCGTGTGATGCTTTAGTTGTATCTTCTCTTTCATATTCTGAAAGTAGATTCCAATTTACATGAGTAGGCATTAACGCCTCAAGTCTACCATACTCTTCTTCAGTAATAGACTCAAAGGGTGCTTGCTGGTAGATGTGTTCTACAGTTGGTAGGAATGATACACCAGATACCATGTGCCAGTGTTGCCATAACCAACCACCTACATACAAGAAGTCATTATCTGTATAGTTTACAGTAACGCTAGGCTTGTGATCGCAGTAGAATAGTTGATAAGCCAACCACAATTGTAGGTGACCTAGTGCATTAATCTCATGTCGAGTAACACCAAAGTTTGCCTTAATTGGGAATGAAAATACTGTTGTGTTTTCTGGCCTCATAACACAAGGCTCATGTGGAATACCAGCATTAGCCATAAACTTGGACATTGGTGAGTTCTTTTCCATTCTGATTCTACGGATATAGAACTTATCAAATCTTGGATGAAGACCACTGGCTGAACCAGCAACACAGGATGTTGTGCCTTCTGGCTTTACACAAGTAATTGACTTGGATGGATTAATACCAAGATATTCAGCAAACTGTTCATTTGTTTTGCGAGCAACAAACTTAAGTGCTTCAAGAATCTTTTGTAGTTCTTCAATACCATGACCACCATTTGTAAGGTTGTTATCAAAGATACCAGTCATAGATACACCAAGCAATCTTTCTTCTTCGCAGTTTTCCTTGAAAGATGTTTGACCATTCTTTTCAAAGTAAGTAAAGTTAGTAAGCGCACTCTGGAGAGTACCTAGGATTGTAGCTAGTCTAATCTTTTCAATTAGCTGTGGGCCTTGGTCTTTTGGCTTAACTACAATAGTACTTAGGTTGCAGAACTGATCTGGTCTGAGGATAATCTCACTACAGGGATTAGTACCAAACTTGTAATTAGGATTTCTACCAGCCTTTTCTGCAATCTTCTGCATTACTTCTCTATTACAAATACCACGCTCACCTGACCGTGAATTGTAAAGAGAAGCCCATTCATTCATAAATGTACCAAGACTTGGCTTGCTAGTAAATACAGCAGAGTTATTAGCTAATGATCTATGACCATTAGTTTCCCACCAGGGGCCACTTTTGGCATGGGCCATATCATAATCATTTAGATCTGATAGGCTAATCAGGGCTGAGCGTCTTACGCCACCACTGATAATGCTATCTGCAATCTGACATACAAGATCGTGAACTTCAATTGGTTTTAGTTTACGACCACTGGCACCGTAGAAGATGTTAGATGTAAACTTAATAAGACGGACAAATGGTTCTGGACCACTGGCTCTGCCACCAAAAGTCTTAAGTCTTGTACCAGCTGCTCTTATTTTACTTACGTCAACTGTAAAATGCTTACCATTGAACAGTTCCATAATAAAACACTTATAGGCATTAGCCCAACCCTCTCTTGAGTCCTCAACTACAATAGAGTCTGATAACTTTGTAATTGTTTCTGGGATCTGGGGTAGGTTATTAATCTCTTCAGACTCAACTGAAAAGCCAACTACAGTGCCACAGGCTAGGGTGTACAGGATATTTGAGAATGATTCTACTGAATTAACAGCAACATAGCAGCAGTTATAGGCTGCAACATCATCTTTATCAAGAGCTGGGCCAGCCGTCATAAGAGCGCGCATAGAACCGAATATTTCACGATTCTTCATTGCTTCTCTGGCCTTATTAAACTCTTCGTATTGTAGTTTAGGTAGCTTGGTGTTTAGATTTAGGCGGCTATCTAGGTAGTTAAAGTATCTATCTACAGCCTCGTCCCAGGTTTCTCTGCGGTTTAGGTCATCTACCCAACGACAATACTTATCAATTGCTACTAATTCTTCAAAAATCTTACTCATATTACTCCTTATTTAAATCCAAAATGTTTCTATCTCCAAGGTTATTTGGACACCAAAGGGTGATTTCCCTGGTTTCTTTGTTAAAATCACCATTTCTTAGGATTCTAACACACCTAGCTTGAGCAAGAGCAAAGTCACTAGGTGCCATATCAGGCACCTTATCTTCTGGTCTTTTTGCCCAGTCTTCTGCTAGGTACATATCCATGATAACCTTATCCCATTCTTCTCTGGGATACTTGTCCAAAATCTTATTAGCTTTTACAGCCCCAACCTTCCATAGACCCCAGATGTTATCTGTAGAATCTCCGGTTAGCCATTGCTGGTAAAAGTATCTATCTGCGGCATCTTGTTCAACACAAACAGGTTCTTCTTCCTTATCAGGATTCCAGTGCCAACCAGGAATCTGTCGTAGATCCTTGTCTACTGTTACCCCAATAGCTTGACCAGAAGAAACCAGCATACCAATTAAGTCATCTGCTTCTAATCTATCTACACACCGTGATGTAATACCGGTATCATAAATACACTCTAGAGCATAGCTCATTGAGTCGGGTGCTTTGAAATCATCTCTGTGTTCCTTGTAGGGCTTCCAGAAGACTCTACGATAGTTCTTGTTTCTCGGGCATGACATAGCAATATAAACTTTGTCCACACCCTTGGGAGTCCAATCGTTAATGTCTTTATTGATCCTTTCCGGCAATGCATCAATACCTTCTTGGTCGGCCCAAAACGCCGCACGATAAGCGATAATATCTCCATCTAAAATAGCCTCTGTTGGTTTATTCATTTTCGTCTTCTTTTGTCCAAGGTAGTTCTTCGATTTCTAATTTACCAGTATCAAGAATTTCATCAATAGATTCATTTATGTCTTCCTTTAGTTCCATAAGAGTTTCATTATTGACAATAATAAGGTCAAATAATTCTTCATACTCACTGTTAGGAAGACCAAAGCTATCTTCTACATCATTGGCTAGCTTTTCACTTTCGTGGTTACGCCACTCAGCATTTTCTTCGTTAAGTGTACGACCACCAGAATCAATAAATATCTGTGTGGCTGCTAGTTCCCTGCCAAGTGCTATTTCATTCATGTACCTAACATCATCCTGAATGATAACATATTCCCAGTACTTTTTATTCTCGGATTTGTTATCTACTTCTTTAAGCATATAATTTTGAATGGTTTCAAAAGTCTTTTCAATCCAGTATTCTGGATTTTCTTTACGTTTTGAAGCACCAAGTTCTTGGCAAAACTTACGATACTCGTCTGGTTTTGTTTCCTTTGAGTATCCAAGATCTTCTGCTGCTTTCTTTAGTGAGTCAGCAAATGGTATAATAACTGGAATATAACCCCTATGGTAAGCTAGGGCTTCTATAATCCTAGCTACCGATGTCTTTCCAACTCGGCCCTTGCCGCTGATCTGAATAATTCTCATTATGTATTTCCTTCCAGTTACGAATAATATAACCTAAACCAATATTACCTTTTTGGTAATCAACAACAATTGGGTGTTCTGGGTTACTAGCTATAAACTCGTTTACTTGTCTCATAAAAGTAACAGAGTCATTCATCTTTTTGCTCTATTGTAAGACTTGGAAACAACTCTTAGATTCTTAGATGTGTTGTTTCTTGGGTTACCATCCCTATGATCAATGTCTTTACCATCACCTTTGCGAACAGTTCCCTTACGGAGTCCTGCTCGTCGTGCTTTATTACGATGTGCACGATCTTTCTTTGATTTAGTAGATGATTGGAATTTCTTGTACTCGTCTTTGTAATCTCTTGACATGTTACCTCTATTCTAGAAACCAAACTTTACCCTGACTCTTTAGTAGTTCTGCTACTCTGAATCTAAGTATTTTGTTTTCTTCACTTAGTTTGTCGATTTCATTTTTAATAATAGTTGGGATGACAACATCCACAACACTCCACTGGTGCTTTACTAGACTTGCATGTAAAGTATTGTAAAGCTCTTGTTCATTAGCGTTATCAGAAACTTTAACTTCTAGATATACAGTTTTCATTAGTGTGTCTCCGACCAGTTGTTACCGATCTTGTATTCAGCTTCAATTAGACAATTACACTTCATTAGATCACCAGCAGTGGTTGCTGATTCACAAATTATATTACCAATCTTGTGAGCATACTCTGGATCACACTCTAGCTGAAGCTCGTCATGGACTGAGGCTACCCAAGCAAACTTGGATGGACCTACTTCTAGTTGCAATCTATGATTAGCAACACAAGCCCAAGCCTTGGCAATGTGGGCACCCGATGACTGGAGTAGTGTATTGAGAGCAGCATGTTCCTTACGGACAGGAATGGGTCGCCATCCAAATGGCTTGACAACACCATCACTGAGGGTAGAGAAACGACACTGATCAATCAGCTTCTTAAGTCCAGGAATATTTGACAACAACTTATTCTTTACTTGCTTTGCCTTGTAGGTAGAGCAACCAATAGTCTTGCCAAACTTCTCATCACCACCACCATACAAGAAGCAATAGATTGCAGTCTTGGCTGTAGATCTAGACTCTAGCTCCATAGCCTTTTGGTTGTGTGTATGGACATCACCTTCGCATACTTCCTTGGCATATGTGCCTCCGTCGTATGGGTGTAGATAGTGTGCCAGCATCCGTAGCTCAAGACCCTTAAGGTCAGAGCCAACTAGTACCCACCCATCCCGTGGCTTGAATAGAGCACGGGCACGGGGATCTGAGTGAACCTGTTGCATGTTGGGTTCTTTAGCAGACATTCTACCAGTAACAGTACCAAGGATATTTACATAGCCGTGAATACGATTGTCTCGGCTTGTCTTGGCTCGGCTAACCCAATCAGATACTTGACCCATCAACTTGATAAGGTCGAAGTATTTGCACAGTGTCTTTGCTTCTGGATATTCTAGTTGAGATAGAACATCGTGGTCAACCTTTGGGTTACCCTTGTCAGTTTCTGGTGGTTCCCAACCATACTTTTCTTTTAGTCTTTCAGCAATCTGCTGACGAGAGCCGGGATTAAACACCTCAATTTTATCCTTAAGTTGCTTACCAGTTTTCTTAGAGACTCGCTTGATAATCTTGTCTGGAAAGATGCGTTGCATTTCATCTTCAATCTGTGACTTTTCAATCAACAGTTCCATCTCAAGATTCTCTGCCTTGTCTAGATCAAAACTAAAACCATTTTCTACCTGACCAGAGATCATGTCAGCAACAACATGCTCCATCTTGATTGCTCTTGAGTAGGTTTCCCAATACTTAGAGCTAGTCAAGTGGTTGTAAAGCTTAGCAGTTACAACAGAGTCTTGCAAGCAATAGTCACCCATCTCCTTAGAGTATGCATCCCAACCACCTTGGTAGTCAGACTTACATTCCTTTAGGTATTCACCCCAGGATCTAAGTGAGTTGCTTTGGTCAGCTGTTGGTGGTGTTTCTGGATACATCATTCTGGCTAGAATAAGAGTATCAATTACACCAGTAAATGGTTCCTTGTTTAGTGGACCATACAATCTTTCAATCAATGGGATATCAAACCCATAAATATTATGACCAACAATTGTATCTGCTTGTTTTAGTAGTTCAATACCAACTTCAAGGTTGTCTTGTTCAAACAGGAATGAATCTCCTGATAGAATATCAACAATTGATAGGCACCAGATTTTGCTGCCTTCCTTGATATAAGTTTTCTTCTTACCAGCAATTACTTCATTGAGTCCATCTGCTTCGACGTCAAATGCTAATATTTTCATGGCGATAAATTACTTCTCCTTCCGGTGTTACAATGAACGGTACATCCATAAGCTTGGCTGTTTGGTCGTTGTAATACAAAGCGGTAGAGATACCACGACGGCCACCCTTACGGTTCTTTAGTACACGAATGTTAGTTGTATTAGAGATAAGGGGATCAGGATGCTGAGCATTACGCTCTAGTGCAAATACATTGTCAGAGATCTGGGCAAGAGAACCAGAGCCACGAAGGTCATTGAGATTGATACGATCACCCTCGTCTACATTCTTATCTGTCTTCTTGATATGAGCAATGACATGGATAGTAACACCAGTACGCTCAACCAGTTCTCGTAGCTTCTTCATTACTGAATCTAGAACAAGTCTTTCGTCATTGCCGTAATCAGTCCCAGCAGATAGGAGCATATTGCCCAGAAGGGTAATATGATCAAGGATAATAATACGACAATCAAGACCAACAGCCATGTACTCAAGGCGATTAATGATGTTAGTAATATTAGAATTACCAATATGGTCATAGAGATAAAGAGATTTCCCAGAGATTTCAGTCTTAGCAATTTTGTATTCTTCATCTGTTAAGTTGTCCTCTACCATATCAACGGTAGCCTTGTTGTTCTTCTTTCTTAGTTCATTAAGCTGACGCTGAGACATGATCTTGCGTACAGGCTTACCAATCTTAGATGAGATTAGATCATCTACAGTTTGCTCTGGAGATTCTTCAAGGAACACAGCACCAACATTTCTGTTGTGGTTTAGGTGATCCATAATAAGCTCACGAATAATTGTTGACTTACCATGGCCAGTTGCTGATGTCCATAGGTTTAGTCTACCAGAGTCTTGGCCAATCATAAATGTAGTTAGAGAATCCCAAGGATATTCATAGACATCATTGTTACGCTTGGTTGATTCAGATACTACCTGACTAACATGAAGGATTGAGTCTGGTGAATACGCTTGTGCATTCCAGTATGCTTGTAGCAACTGAGCAGTTTCAGCATTAACCATCATCTCATTTGGATCCTTACGAGGCAAGGCCATGATCTTTACCTTACCGGGTGGAAGGATCTCTGCAACCTCACGCGCAGCTTTCTGGCCAGGTTCATCCATATCAAAGCAGAGTACAATTGTTTCAAATGAAACAATAAACTCATAGTTATCTTTGACAGCCTTGACCGCAGAGTTAACACCATTAGGTACTGAGACTACAGGATACTTGTTATCAAACACCTGTGCCATAGTTAAGCAATCAATTGCACCTTCTGTAATGGTAATACGTTTGCCACCAGTAGAGAATAGATGCTGACCATAGAATGTTAGATTGCTGGTGTCACCAAGCCAAGCAAACTTCTTGCCATCATACCGGATGTGCTGAGCCTGCACCTGACCTTGTGCATTGTAGAATGTTTCAATCTCGCTGCCGTTGATACCAGTCAGATAGCCATACTGCTTTGTAGTTTTCTCTGAGATACGCCGATGCGGTAGGGGCACAGCTTCTCCTGATCGGAATGTTTCATTACTATAAACCGGTGTCTCAATAACTTCTGTTGTCATACTTGTCTTTGTTCCTTTAACATAAAACTTACAGGCATAGCAATAGCTATGGCCATCATCATATACTGCTAGGTTGTTACCAGATGTGTCTCCGCCTTTTGCTGCACATGCTGGGCAACGCTTACGATTAACTACCTTAGATTCTGTATCCATAAAGACCTCCATAAATATCTATAAATGCCCCCAGTAGGGATCGAACCTACGACCTATTGATTAAAAGTCAACTGCTCTACCATCTGAGCTATAAGGGCGTATGACTCCGGGGGGAATTGAACCCCCACGCCGTTTAGGGCGGCAGATTTTAAGTCTGCTGCGTCTGCCTGTTCCGCCACGAAGCCATGTATATTATTTCTTTAAACGCTTTATCTGTTTGTATGTAACATAAATATAACTAATAACAGCAACATTTGCTAAAAGCAAAATAACTACAGAAGTTTGAAGAAAAGTTACTTCATCCATTAGTGTTCTCCTTCCTTGAAGCATTGCCAGCCCTTGCTCTGTGCGATATTGATAGCCCTCTGCTCCTCTCCGTTACCTGTTGCGTAGCAATAACTACGCCTCGCCTCGTCGCGCTCTTTGCTAAGGCGTTCGTTCTCTAAGCGCAGTATGTCGTAGGCATTTTCTTCTACAACCAGTTTCCTACGCAACCGTTCGATCTCGTCGGCGGCTTCTCGGTTCATCAGTTCCACGCTACGATCATTGTGAAACACCGCGCGTAGTCGGGCTACAATATCATCTCGCATTTGCTGTTGCCACGCTTCAATACTTGCTGGATCATCAGACATAATTAATTCCTTTCTAGTTGAGCATCCCCAGCTGGACTTGAACCAGCAACCTACAGCTTAGAAGGCTGTTGCTCTATCCAGTTGAGCTATGGAGATGTATGAGAACAGGTGGGACTTGAACCCACACTCTTGGGCATTGTTCAGCTTGCCTCTACATTGGGCTACTGTTCTCGGGGTTTAATATTTTATATGATGGAAACGATTTTCTTTTGTTCAGTTTTCATTGTACTTCCACTTGATCTTCTTGTTCTTGATGCTATCAACTCCATTGGAGAACTTCCGCATCGCAGGCAATGAATCCAAAGTAAACTCAAGGCTTACATAGTTGTCACGCTGCATTCCCTGCTCGGTGTAATCGATCTTGTTCACCACCCAAGCTAAGGATGGGAACTGCTTTGCAAACTGCTTTCTAAAATCCTTGATCCACAGGCTGTCCGTATAGATCAGGCCGTGCTTGTCCGTGTTCCACGACTTCTTGGGGAAGTACACTTTCATATGAACAGGCAGAAAGACAGTACACCGATACAGACACGCATCGATTTCTCCAACTTCCATTTCAATCTTGGATGTGGCAACAGTGCGGTTGGTGCTGCTCCAGTACCCATCCCCCTTGGTCTGACAGAGCATGGGGGTCTTGGAAGGCATGGTGATTGTGCAGTTATCATCTAATGGCATTTTGATTCTCCTTTTGGTTTAGTATTGTGTACGATTAGCCGTAGGGTACTCGGCTACAATATAGAACACCCCAAAGATAAGGTGATCTACTAGTCCAACCAAACCTTGCATTTCCTTACGATCCTCAGGCATGAGTAATTCAGAAGACAAAGAAATAAGAGTTTTTCTTTGCTTCTTTAGAAGCTCAATATCTACTGGAACATGGATAATACATCGGTCTGGATCTTGTGGATCAATACCGATATTGGTAGGTGGATTTTTCATGGTTTAATTATATTACTTAAAATAATTCTTACTACGGGATTGAAATCAGAGGCATCGCCTCCGCTTTTACAGATATCATAATACTCTTTGTTTTTTACAACTAGAAGTTCACAACTATGAACATCTGTGTAAGTCTGGCCATCGTTAAGTACAACGATTGTTACATAGCCATCCTTGTCATAAGCATTAGGATCAACATCATCTTCTAGATCAGCCATTACTACCCATCCATCCTGCAAATCGCATACCAGGCTCCTTATAAAACCAATCAAAGTCCAACTTGTATTCACTGGTTAGAGTCTTGTACAGTTCTTCTGGTGGACTCCAAGCAGTGTCAAATGAAACATAGATATCAGTATACTCATCATCTAGTGTACACTTTAGGAATTCATCAGATGTACAAGACCAATTGGCATCATCACCAACATCCCATTTGGTCCCCCAGTTATTGATGTTCCAATCATACCAGTGTGCAGCACCATACTTTGACTTTAGATCCTTTACTTCTTGTTCAGTTAGAATCTGTGTTTCACCTTCTCCAATTTTACGTTCATATCTTTCGCCGCCATCTACATAGCAATGATTAATATTCTTTAGCTCTTCAGGCATAGGCTTGAGCCGCTGAAAGCTAAACTGATGGCCATCAAAGTAGCCACAGTTAGTTAGGAAACGCTTTAGTTCTTCTAAAGTTCCGCTAATAGTAATTTCGTTCGAGCACCAATTAGGCATAATAAGATTCCTTTTGAGATAAAAACAGGCCAAGTTAACACCTGGCCTAATAGAAGGGGCGGGAGTTGCACCCACATATTCACGCTTATAAGGCATGCGCTCTAACTATTTCAGCCACCCTTCTGTGGTAGGGGATTGCTCCCCCACGGTTAACGCTTGCGATTATTCTTTAGTCTAGAAAGCTCAACACAAGCATCATCAATTAAACGAGTATGATTATCAACACTTTGCTGCAATTCAAATTGCTTGGTAAACAAAGCATCAAAATCATTATTTGATATGTCTCTATCTACTTGTAGTTCGTTGTTAATCTGCCGGATACGCTTGGTAACCTGGTATAGATAAACAGTAGTACAAACAGCAAATAAAAATATAACAATAAAACAAATTTCAGTAATCATTTGTAAATCCTAACCCTATTGTAAAACATTGTTTGTCTTACAATTTTATGTTGTTTTTGTTTGACTTTTAATAGTCTTTTTATAAAGTTTAACATGGCCTAATAATCCAACTGAACTAGTCCGTTGGGAATTGAATAATAGATCTCATCGAATGTATTAATACACCAGGGCAAACACTTAGCACATGGTTTGGATAACTTCATATCTCCCTTTGGACCAAACCTAAAATTAATCAACACAAGATCTAATCGTTGATTCTTAGGAACCTTTAAGAGTGCATCGAGTTCACTGTGGAGTTCACAGTTCCTATAGCCATACTTCATGGCAAGAGGATGGGTCTTTCTCTTGTTAGTTCCAATACCAACGATACGATTATCTGCAACCACAATTGATACATGGTTGTAGTTTCTTAGTTGACTTGATTTCTGGTATTCTTCGTAAGCGATATCACGATACTTTGCGATGTCCATCTTTGATAGTTTCTACGGCTACAGTAAAGTAACCTTCTGTATCTTTGGGTGCCCATTCTTTTGAAATAAACAAAGCCCAGATTTGAGAATCATCTTCCCACAACTTCCCGTTCAATGAATCTAGAATAGCTTTGGAGTAGTTGTCTACATCAGCCCTTGGGTATTCTAGTTTCGTTGTCTTAGGTCTTGTAATATAGCATCTAATATCTACAGCTAACTTACCGCTCAGTGGAGTAAAGTTCCGGCCTAGGACTTGGTTTATAACCTGAGCCGCTAGATGCCGGAACTTTTTATAAGGCCCTGTAAAATACGCGCCAAACTTGCCAACTCTAGGTCGGCTGGCAGCTACTGGGTTTACAGGAAACTTATACTCCATCATGAGTTAATCCTTAGAACGGAATGTCACTGGATACTTCTTCCTTTACCGCAGTAAATTCTGAAGAACCAGAGACATAGTTACGTTCAATTAGCTGGATTGATTCCATGTAGAATGAAACCGAATTGTCACGGGCAATCAGAGCAGGAGTTACCTTGACTCGGACTACATCCGTACCAAACGGAATCATTTCTGATGGCTTGTTGTCAGGGCCAACGCATGGGAAAGTCTTGATACCCTCCTTGGCCTTGAGTACGTTCTTGAACTTAATGGTCTTAACACCTTCGGAATCCTTGAGGCCGTTGATCTTCTTACCACCTAGTTCCTTGACAGATGCTTGAAGTTGCTTCTGCAACTCAGGAGTTAGCTCCACAGTTACGGAATGGTTTGGGTTTCCGAACTTATCATCTGGTGTCATTAGGTGTGACCATTTAACGGTCACATGCCCAGTGACAAAGGGCTTAGCATACTTATTCTTGGCTGGTGTTGCCATTTGTGTTTTCTCCTTCAGTCTTGGGAGTAATGTTGTTGATGTTGGTGCGTAGGTTAAACATAATGCTATCTAGCTGACGGTAAACTTCAGATAGATAAGCAGCTACAGCACCAGCAGGAATAGCTACAGTTGATTCTTCCTGCTTGATTTCTTCTGTTATTTCGCTCATTAGAATATCTCCAAATATGGTTGATTGCCATCTATTACAATACCACAACTGACGATGGCTTTCTTCAGATGTGCTTTAGAATATTGGAATACAGGATTTGATTGATCAATTCCCGCGCCAACATTCATACCAAAATACATGGTATTAGGGCCTTTAATCCAGTTTATACTGGCAATACTGTGGTGATGGCCGCAAACTACAGACTGTAGCCTGGCCTTAGCAGCATTGAATGATGGATACATTCCGCCCCATCCATCACCATGTGTGTACAGTACACCGTCTACGTCTGTTTCCATAACCCAGTTCCACTTGGGTGTGTTATAGATATCAGAAAAAGACTTGAGGTACATACTAGGTATGCCATGCTTGTTTGATTTACGATGAACTCTTGCATCGTGATTACCAATACAAACAGTAGCATTTGGAAATGCTTTGTACCACCAGTACACTTCCCTTAGTGCATCTTTGTATTCTTCAAGAGGACCCGGTAGATCCGGGTTCTTGTCATGCATTGAGATTGCTTCGTGGTCAATTATATCTCCAATGAATACAGTGTTATTAGTCTTGTACTTTTTCTGCATTGCTTTACAGAATTCAAGATAATTAGGATGCACTGCTGGGCAGTGTAAGTCACCTATTACTAGTGTTCGCATTTCCATATCTCCTTTTAGCATCTTCCTTCCATTGAACCGCTAGAGGAGGAAGAGGCTCGCCCCCATCTTCTTGGGGAATAGGAGCGTATACATCAATCTCTCCTCTTAGGTGCATTTCTTGCCACTTATTCAGTGTAATGCTTCCTCTGTCTCGCAGCTCGACGGGCTTGTTCGCGACGCTTCTTTTCTTGTTTGGCTTTGTATTTGTCATAATTAAAGTCTTTAGTATCTTTACGTCTTATGTTCTTCTGTTCTGCCATCTTTCAAATCCGTAATCTCTACGATCATTCTCTTTGGGATTTTATTTACCTGAGCTGTTTCATCAGGACCAATAGTATTTGTTACTGCAAAATGATCTTCATCTTCATGCAATACAAAACCAACAGTAACCATAATTGGTAATGGAGACTTGCTAAATGATTGAGCTTTGCTCTTATCTAGCCACTCCTCACCACCCATAGTTACAGCATCAATCCAGAAGATCATAACCAGTTGACAAACTTCTTGTGGATAGGTTACATTCTTAGGCAAAGAAGTATTCAGATCCGAGTACTTCTGAGACATCGAATTCTCCATCTGGTTCTGGGCAGTCTGGAAGGAAGATTTGGTATCTCTCTTCGGTTTCTTTCTTGAGTTTTTCAAGTTGATTCTCCTTATGAATCTTTACAAACTCTTCTCTTAGAATCTTATGCATTACATCAATGTCTGTAGCATGTGTTCCATATGAATCATGGATCATAGAAAATGTATTAATACCTACATTCATCATCCTACTGATAGACATAAACATATGTGCTGCATCTATCGCATGGATAAAGTTTGGAGAAACAGCGAGATACTGTGCTTTACCGTCGAGATCTTCCGTAACAGTCGAGAATACCAACTGCTGCCTGTTAAATAGTTCGGCATAAGAAACTCTTTCTAGTACTTCGTTGTATACATGGTGTACTTCAAACCCACTAGGGGTTGTCCATACCAATGGTTTGTTCATTCCATTTAGAACTTCAGCAACTGAACGCAACCACTCTTTACCTTTATTTGGTGATTCCATAGTTTCACCTAGACCAGCCTGGATAGCACGGCTAAGTTCTACTACAGCACCTCCTCTGGATTCTTTTGGAACCCAATCCACATGACCCTCTTGCTTTACATACTTCTGCATTCCATAGAATGTAAGACCATATGCATCGCACATTGTAGGTCGTTTTGTTACAGCCCGTGGTAATTTATTATTCCAGTTTAAAAGAAATACTTGATACCAATTATTTTCAGGATGCTCTAGCATATACTGAGTACTAGAGTCTGCAACATACTGGTATAGATCTTCTGGTTTTTTATTTGGCAGGAGATTTGTAAGCTTTGCTAGCTTCTTGTTTCTCATAATAGCTGACCAATGTTGACCACCATTGTTAGCACCATCCATTTGAATAGGAAGCTGAGTCATGCCATCCTTCCGGGCAATTTCAAAGATTGCTGCAAGGCGTTGGAATGACTTGTTCTTTTTCTTTAGTGGATCAATCCATTCTTTATTTGAGTATGGATCTTCTGCAATGCGCAGTAGCATATCAATGTTGTCGTCTACCCAGTTAACTCTATCTTCAAATGGCTTTTTGTCTTGGTCAAATAGGTTTGCTAGGTGAACCTTAAGCCAGAACAAACCACGTTCAGTTTGTTTCTTTGGCATTGCAAACTGTACAAGACCACGATCAAAGTCTACTCCTTGTGGAGATAGTAACTCACACACAGAGTATGCACGACCTCTGAAGTCCAGGGTATATGGCATATAGAAGAAGTCCCAGTCTAGCATTTTCTTTGCTAGCTGTAGCCGTACAATCATTCGACTGCGGGCTTGTTCTTCTTTGTACCATTCTCCCCAAGCTTCATTGGATTCTTGCATCCATTTAGCTTGTTCTTCTTTTGAACCATCTGTAGGATACGGCCTAGTAAAAGCATAATCCTTGAATGTAAATGCTGGTAGATTTGCAAGCTTATGATCATTTTCAAACATAGTTTTCATAACAGAATAGACTTGTTTGTTTACTGACCATTCAGTTTCACTAAGGGCATTAAGCCCACGGAGAACAAGTTCACTTGGTCTTGAGTCCCAATCCTTGGGATCTGCACCTACTGGATGATATCTTTTAATCATCTTCTTCCGAACCCAAGGTGACAAGAAGCCACCATCTTCTTCGGTAGTGTGCTTTACAGGAGGACAGATCATCGGTCTGTAAACTAGGCAGGCAGTCTCAAGCATTTCGTGACGCTTGCTTAGTTCTTTTAAAATCCAAGGGGCAAAACAAACCAACAATGATTTCTTGTTCTTACCATTCCAGTGTACCCGTGAAACAAGGATATCACTAGAGAGTGCAATGCGAAGCATGTTATGACCAAAGTCTTCCTTCTCTTTTGAGTTTAACTTAGGAAGCTTACCAACTTTAGTTGTAAATGCTTTGCAACGTTTTACAGTCCAGTTCTTAATAAACTTAGACTGCCTACGCCAATCTTCTGAGAACTTTTTCTTTGCTTGTTGATAAGCAATAATTGAGATTACATCATCAGAGATTAACTTTGATACTTGTTGGGCAACCGGAGCATTGTTTGGAATACCTCTAGTATCGTCAAAGTTTTGAATTGTATTCCTGGTTAGGAATAAACGCATAACATTTCTGATTGTAATGTCTGCCATCTTAGCAGCACCAACACATAGAAGAGGTGCTAACCAATCAGGCGACTTACGGTTACTACAACATTCATCAATCCACTTCTGATAATAAGGAGTAAGATGTATGACTGCACTTTCAAGCAGAAGTTGCTCAGGCTTTCCTTCATCAACAGCACGATTGTACTCCTTCCAGTATTTTTCAATACCATTATCTAGTAGATCTTCTTCAAATAGCTTTTGATTTATTAATCTATTATCTCTTTGTTCTTTAGATAGTTGTAACCAAGCAGTTGTCACTCTTCATTATCTCCTTCTTCTTTTGCGGCGTGGTGTTCCCATTCAGTATCGTAAAGATCTCTGTCACAATGACCACAAATTTGACCCGCATAGTATGGCGCACCATCTACATGTCCACACATTGGGCAATCCATTCTTGGATTATTATCTTCATCAATATTCATTGAGTTTATTTCCTTAGCTATATACTTGGTTATCAAGGTGTGTATAAAAATGTGGAATAAATCGACAGGTTATCTGGACTTATTTATTCAACCGACAATAGAGTTGCCCCATACTAGGTGCTTCCAAGATACACTCATGCTATCTGGGATTAGATCATACATAGCTTGTGCATATTCTTGGATTTCCTTTTGTGCATGAGGATCAGTACGCTGTAGGTAAAACCTTGCACAACTAGATAAATTACCAGTCCAATACCACTCGGTGTAAACACCCTGAGGTAGCACAAACCGTGCCTGTTCTGGACAAATACCAGACTTAATCAAATAATTGTATGCAACAATTGCATTTTCACAAGCAAGGCTGTAGACTTCATGTGCATTGTTAGCTACATCAATATTAATATCTGTGTTACTACCCTGCTTAATAGAACCATCAGGCTTTGATCGCCAAGTTGGTTGCATAAACTCAGGTTCAGAAGAAACATATCGACGGCTGATTTCATTTTCAACAAAGCCAACCTTGTGCTTAAAGAACTGAGTACGAATTGGAATTGGTGCTTTGATGTGCCAAGTCAAACTAGTATGAGCAAAGGGAGTCCAGTGCTTGTGCTCTGCAAGATACTTAATTAGTTTCTTATCTTGTAAACTAAGCTTACCATCTACTAACTGGGAACGCTTGCCAAAGGATACACGGGCAGCATTAACAACAGATAGATCTGAACCCATATAATCTACTAGTGTAATAAACCCACCGTTACCAACTCTAGTTGTTTTGTTTAATTCCATGTTGTTTAATAGTATTGTAAAATCTTTTAGGTGTTCCGCAGAATACAGGTAAATCATTGAATAGATAGTTTAGTATTCTACTAGAATTATATACACAATCATTCTTATGTGGTAGATAAAACAAAGTAAACATACCGGAAAGATAACGCATTGCATGATCTTTCTTTGACATATACTTTAGTGTTTTTATAAAACCAATAAGATCTTCTGCTTGTTTGTTGGATGTACCAACATACAGTATATTACTAAGCGAATTTAATTTATTATCTGCTTTAGCTGATATAGCTCTTGGATAGTTGTATTGATCACTAAAGTGAAGTACTGTATTTTCTATCTGAACTGAGCAATGATTGTCCCCGTAAATGCTGGATGCAATCTTGCAGTGTAGTCTGGAGTCCACTACATTGTATGTTCTTAGGTAAACTTCCAAGAGGAATAGCCTTTCTTACTTCTTCATATGGTAAAATTGGACTACCGTCCTCTGAGTAATTGATCCTACGAATAGTTATGTCTAGTACAGATATCATAAAAAAGGGCCACACAGGTTTCCCTGTGTGGCCCCTAAGGTTAATCAAGCGATAATCAAGCGTGTTGTAGTGCGTATTCCATTACGCGGATCTTTGCCTTAGCACGATCCCCAAACAGAATATCATCGAACTTGTTATCAGTCTTGTTGTTGCCACGATAAATCTGGTCGTGATCCAACCAGTTAGTCACAGCATTTGCCGCAGTCCAGAGGCTTGCTCCGGTACTACGACTTTCTGAATCAAAGGTATTAGACCACTTGATCATGGTGCTAACAGCCTTTGAGTTGTCATCAGCTTGGTCAGCGTTGACTGGGTTTTCATGGATGTTACCGAACTGACTGATGTAAACATTAGTCCAGAAGGTCTGAACAAAGTCAGTAGTAACTTCCCGTTGTGCCATAAGGTTAGCTTGCTTAGCAAACTGCTCAGTACGAACACGGAAGAATTCAATACCATCAATCAGTGAGTTAATACGAGCCTGGATATTTCCAGTGTGCTTAATGGTTACCGACATCTTACTGCTACGAAGGGCAGCGTTAAGCGTGTTCTCACAGATGACACGCACGGTCGTAGGCAGAACACTCAGGGTATGCTTACCATTATGAGCATTGGTAAGTAGCGTGTAAGGACGAACTTCATCATCGCGGTTACCAACATTAAAGCTGTCGCCACGCATGAGGAACCAAATACGCTCACCTTGGTAGAGATTACCTACGGTTTCAATGCGAACATTCTTACCATTAATAGCCTCTGCCATAGCAGCGACTTCAGAGTTTTGGATAACTCGGTACCCAGAACCAACAATACCAAGCACACGACCAGTATCCTGGCGCACGTTGGAGTAGTACTGTCCATCAGCCTTGATCTCAGCTTCATGCTGATAAAGTACAGGCTGAGTAGTAACAGTCCAATCAAGGTTAGCATGAGCAATGGCCTCGGTCATGCTCATACCATCTACATTACGACCGGCAGTTGTGAAGATTGACAATCTTATTCCTTTCAATAAATGTTGCGAGTGGGATCCACTCGCTTGAGGTGTCTAAAACCCACCCATCAAAGGTGTAGTCTAGGATAATTCCAGCATCAAGAAGCTTGCTTACCATTAATTCCGAAGAGGTACTCATACCACTTGATGGAAGGGTCTGATTCGACTTCGTTGGGTTCGTCATAGTAAAATTCTTCAGTCGGATCCGGCTCTGGATCTGGGGTTGCTGCGGCGATTGAGTTCATAGTCAATACAATCTACTTCAATTTGATATGCGGGGTGAACATCTCTACCAGAGTTAATAAGACTAAGGAAATAATCCCTAGCCTTGATTAACTCATCGGTAGTTAGAGTATCGAACGATGGGCGATCTTTGATCTCACTCTGGGTCATTGTAATAAGGATCAGGAAGCATATCAAGTTCATAAACGTAGTTGATAAACTCCTTAAGCTTATTCAATTGATCTTGAGTAAGGACTAGAATTGGCCTATTTTCCTGAAAGACAGGACCAAAAGCAATGTAAACATTGCGTGGCCTGTAACTAATCTTATCAGTACTAGCTTCCTTTGTGAAGCCAAAAGTAACCTGATTAGTTTCTTCAAGACCCCTAAGGATTAGGTGTGCTGAGTTAGTTGTACTAAACTTATATTGCTTGTCGTTATTAAACATTTGATTCTTCTTTCTCAAACTGACCAAACGAAACATATTCCTGCATGTCGGGACCACCCCAACACTCTGGAATCTGTTCAGAGATTACTTGCTTAAGTCTTTCTGTCATTTCTGAATCAGTAAGACCCTTGTAATCAATAACCCGTACACCAATTTCTCCAAGACCATCAACCCAGTCGCGCCAGTTGGTTTCCGTAACATCAGTAAAGCCAAAACCAACTTCGGCTAGCATCTTAGCATTGGTAGTAAGTTTAGCGTTCTGGTCAAGCCAGACGCTCATCTCAATAAACTTGTCCTTGTTGTCACCGATAAGATGATTAATCTTGTCCAAGCGGTTCTGCCGCTTACGTTCAATAAGTTCTTTGTTAACCATTGTAGTTTGCATCCACTTCCATAATTTCTTCTGAGATCTTTTCTAGTTGCTCATAAACATGGGTCATGTCACCCACAGTTTCATTACGTTCTTCAACTAAAATCATAAGATTATTAAATGCTTTGAAAATATCTTCCATTTACCACCATCCAAGTATTACGCCATTGTTATTAGCAACGGCATTGAACCAATCAGCAAGCATTTCTGCTTCGCTGAGATCTACACCATAGATAGATTCAGTTGCCTCAAAGGCAAGGTGATCTGGGTTTTGCTTTATAAAATGGTCAACAAACTTGGTAAGCTTATCAGCCATCTTCTTAACAACTTTTTCAGGAATAACAGAAGCATATAGAGTTTGTCCTGTGACATACTCTACATAGTCATTGTAGACTTTGCCCCTGAATGTGTTATTATTCATTGAGCAAACCCCAGAACACAATTTATTATTGTTAAATAGACTATTATCCATGACGGTGAATCCACCATCTGAATCTCTTGTACATGCAAAGTTATCAAGTCCCATTGAAATATTCCTCACATTTGTTCTTAAAGAACTCTTCGTTGGTTGAGAACAACATATGATATTCAGCCCGGAAGTCTTCCTTAGACTTCCATTCCTGGGTCTTTAGTTCAATTCTAAAGCCCTCTTCGAATGGCCCCCAGATACTTGGGTCATCTTTGTTGTATTCTTCTTCTTCGTATGATTGGAAAGCATCACAATAGGCACAGCTCCCAAAGTGATACCAAACAATCCCAAACAATCCATCAGGATTCTTCACAAGGTACATGGATGTACCTGAGAAATCTCCCTCGTGTTCAACCAAAACAACAGTGCAATTAACTTCTTTGCACATAGCTTCAATCACTTGATAAACACTCTTGTATTTAGTAGCCATATAATCCTTAGGTTTACCTAGGTAATATTAATACTATAGTAATAATAAATACCTAGGTTTGAAGCCCTAGCTATATGCTAGGATATTGGGATAAAAACAGGTTGCAAGGATTATTAGTCCTTGCAACCCTAGGTTAGAAGGGTAGACTGGTTGCCAAAGGCTCAGGAGCCGGTGGCAATTCAGCAGTCTTAGGCGAGGGTCGGCTAAGCTTACCCTTGAAGGCAGGAGCCCTCGGGTGAGCAGCCCCCGAGTTATCCCACATACTGATGGGATACTTAACTCCGTTGATTGTGACATAACCATTGAGTGCAGGCGATGCCGGGTTTACCGAATTAACCTTCCACACATCAATACGAATATTAGGTGCGTTTGCGTTTGTTTCTTGCATTTGTAAAACTATTGTAAATATTATCTAGGACGTTTCCTAGGATTGATAAACCTAGACAAATTACCAATCCCGATACAAGGTAAAACATTATTCCTCTAATTCATAGGAAGACATTAGGTCTTCCCATTCAGCTACTAGCTTCCAGTCTTCTTCTTCCATGAAATGAAACTCCCTGGTTAGGATTACGTTAACTTCTTAAAAGACATTCCACACATCTCTGCGAAGAATGCCATATTGGGGATTCCTAGTTCGACCCCAATCTCTATCAGGGGATGCCTGATAGCTTTTGGCTAACTAATGTGCCAAGGCTAAGGAAAAGACAACCTAAGGGTTAGCCTAGGTTGTCCCATGTAGGTCTTTATATCATCTCTTACCAGAGTAGATATAGACCTTAGACTATCTACTCTTGGTTATCCAATAACCGATGAAACGGTACATATTAGGGGTGTTTCATGTCCCTAACTGACTTCCGGCTTGAATTGAGTCCCCCATGTAGATCCGTCAACCCACACGGGACGCACTATGCTTAGGCTTCTATTTATACTCGCATAGTCGAGTAATCTTGAGGTATTGTTGGGGTATTGTCTCTCTATCCTTGGCCTTGCGGCTACATGCTAGGGGATAGTGTTCCCTATATTTACTGCCAACAGCAGCGAGTCCAACACCATTACCTCTTGAAGAAAGATATCCCACAGGTTTCCCCGTGGGATACCACTACCTATAACTGTTGTACAAGTCGGTAAGCCTTGCACATGAGTCTATATGTTATTCAGATATACCCTATAGACAGGATATATCTAAAGAGGGTGTTTACAGTTCCCACAAACATGATCAAGTGTTTATAGGTAACACATAACTGCGTGTTTTCAATACACGCATCGAATGCTTTTCTATGAAGAAGGCTGTAGAGGCATTGGCCAGCCTACTAAAGGTTATCTTATACGCAAAGCGTAAAATAGGGAACCACCCTCAAAGATGCCAATACGACATCTTTAGTAAAGATATCCCACAGGTTTCCCCGTGGGATACCACGCTAGACTTGGTTCTAGCACGGGTGGAATGTACCACCTATATCTTCGGTCTTGGTTATACTGGCGGAAGCGCACCAGTAGAGATCTCTGCAGCCTTGATGGGCATTACCCCGGGCCGTGGCTTGGCTGGGATTTTAACCGTGTTTTAAGCCACAGTCAACCACTAGTTTGTTGCCCTAGTTGGCTTAATCCAACTACCCGGGCAGGGCTGGCACCTAGAATGCCATTAGAAGCCACGGAACTGGTGACCCCTACCATGTGGGGGTTGACCAGTGCATGACCTCTAATGGAAGCCTAGGGGCTTGGTATAAAAGCAGGGGCACCCAAGCAAGATTGCCTGGATGCCCCTGTTTCGTCTGTTTCCAGCGTCAGAGCTGGGGTTCGGACTGGGTTTCAATCAGTCCACGGGCTTCAGCCTCGGCCAAGATCCCCTGAATCTTCGATTCGGAGGTGACCTTACCGCGCTGGACCTGGATGACCAGATTCAGCAGCTCCTTGTCGCCCATCCGGGTGTAATCCACAATCTGCGGACGGGGGAGGGCCACAATGGCCTTCGACGTAAAGGTGATGTTGATGGGCATCACCAATCCTTTCTGGGAACCACTGATGATAGTGAACATTCCCTTTGGGTCCAACATCAGCAGCCACTCGCGCGAGTGATCTTACTGATGTAAAATCGCAAGAGTGGCGCGACGCGAAGCGGAGTCGCCACAACGGGAGGGCAACCAGAGGCAAGCCCTGCGCTGAACGGAGCGTGTGGCTCCGTAAAGTCCGCTCTAGGGGCACTTATCCCTAGGGGATAATATTATTAGTTAATTGAACCTATGAGTCAGGTTATTGGCTTAGCCCATGAAGTTGCGGGAAGCCATGAAGCGATGCTCGTTGATGGGCTTCCATCCCTCCTTCCAGATCTTGTGGTTGAGGTGGACCTGGTACTGAGCCAGGTTGTTTGCAAGGCGGGGTTCGGTCATGTACATCTTCTTGTACAGAACCTTCCACGCCATCTTGACGAAGCGCACACCCGCACAGGAAGTGCCGTGCGAGTCATGGATTGGTGAGTATGGCAACCCCTTGATTGCCATGAGCCGAGCGATGCCTGCCACATGGGCAGCATCTTCCGAGTGAATCACCAGCGGCGGGGCTGCGCTGGCCTGCTTGATCAGCTTACGCTTCATCAGCGTAACCTTGATCTTGCGGTCCCCAACCTCAAACTCCACGCGGTTGGGCTTTTCATCCTTGTCCCAGTCGTACTGGAACACGAATGACTTGGCACCGTTGTGGTGATGCCAAGTGAAGACCTGGCCCTTGTCATGTGCCTTGCTATAGGCATCACGAACCAAGCGGATAAACTCCCTCAACTTGGGGAACATCCGCAACAGTGCCGCATGGTACGCCTTGGAAACTTCCAAGGCATCCTCCCATGCCGTGTCCAGCCTGCCAACCCAAACATCAATCCAGTCTGGGTTGAATGCCTCTGGGTCCTTGGCCAACAATGCCTTGGCCTTCTTTGGGCAATAGTTATTGCCCTCTGAGATGCGGTCCCAGTCATCTCCGTCCTTGAGGATGAGGCCCTTGGCCAAGCCGCCCGTTCCTGCGCCATAACCAAGGCGCATGACAAAGTACTTGGCCTCTTCAGGGTGGAAGAACTCCAACAAGGTTCCGCCATAGCCAGCCTGTGCTGACTTGGCAACCTCCTTGTACAATGACTTCTTCCTCTTGGTGCCACCAAGGTTGGTGTACCAAGCCAAGGTTGAGTCACCGCACAGCCCAGCAATGCGCTGATAGCCATCGCTGGTGCAGTCTTGCTGGAACACATAGGACGTTGCCCCCGTGTCTTCCAGCTCAGCCATTGCCACGGCCAATTCAAACCGGGCAACGATCTTGGTGACCTTGCAGCCGAACCAGTCAGCCGCACTCTGGAGATGGGCAATAGCCCCATCTCGTGGGTGGAAGGGCTGTTCCTGGGTAGGAACAAACCCAATCTTCTCCGACTCCGCATGGGTCATCGCCATGCGGACGCGGAAGATCAGTTCACGGTAGTTACGGGGAGTAACCCCATCCTCCTTGGCAACCGCCCAGCAAGCTGCCAAGTTTGCCGCCTTGTCTTTACCAAGGCTGTAAGCCTTGGCGTAGCCCATCAGGCTACGAACCAACACACCGCCCATGTGGGCAAGCGTGTCGGGGAAGTAGAAGCGGCGACGCTTGAAGCAGTAGAACCTAAACACATCGGTCCCCTGCTTCTCGGCCTGTGCCACAGCCTTGAGAGCCGTGGCAAACTTCAGCCCTCCGCCTTCGGCACCCGGCATCTTCTGCCCAATGCTGTACAGGCGGGAAGAACCAAACGCCTTCAGGAATCGGAGTGCTTCCGGCCTGAAGGCGTACTGTACGCCCTGAAGGAAGTTCAGGGTGTCTGCGTCTGATGCAGACAATCCGGGCATTTCCTCCCAAACAGGAGGTTCTGCCCGAGTCAAGAGCGCAGTCTTGGGCACAACCCAGATGCGCTCTGAACGATGGCCGTCATCCGTGACCACTTGCTCACGGCTGATGGCGTACTCAGGCCGCAGCAGCAGCTGCTCCACGGCCTTCTTGGCGGCAGCTCCCAGCTCTGCCTCATTGCCAAGGAACGTGCATGCGTCCTTGGCGACGGCCCAGCACCGCTGGATGGTGAGCGGGTATGTTACCCGCTGAACCAGCGCGCTGAGCATTGCACTGACAATCTTCTTATTGGTCATGGTTACCTCTAAGAAAACTTGTGGTCATTTAAACTGTTGACCACTTGCAGTTACCCCAAAGGGGAAGCCCAAGGTAAGACACTTAAGCCTTACCTTGGGGTAAAGTCAGCGAACGCAGGAGATCAGGCGGTTAACATTGAATGACCGCTTCTGTGGAGATCTCCCGCTTGGGATTTCAAAACCAACAACACACTGCCCAACAACCTCAGTAACGATGAACTCGTCAAACCGCCGAAATTCACCATCAATCTTCATGAACCGGACTGAGTACAGCCGATCACCGGGCTGAAAGACGTGCCCGATGAACCACGGCTGCGGGTTCCGATTGTATCCCGCTGCCTTTTTTTCTTCCTCCGAGGTTGTGAGGAAGATAGCAATCATGCCACCCAGGATGAGGAGGACAGCCGCAAAGCAGATGTAGAACAAGATTTCCATCTGAGTCTCGCTTTCAATCAAGGCTAGGCCATTTGAACTGTGGCCCTTACAGTTACCCTAAACAGGGAATCCCAAGGTAAGACACTTAAGCCTTACCCTGGAGTAGTACTGCGACTATCTAACAAATTCTTCGTGCTCGCACGGCTTCGAGACCAACTCATCATGTGGAATCACCGGATATGGTGATTCGACAAAACCATAAAACTTGTTAACCCATGGAGCGGGAATCCGCATCTTGTCCCATGTAACATAGGCATAGTACCAGTCCCGCATGACCCATGTTGATGTAACTACGTCGAGAAGCGTAATTGCTTCTCCGTTAATTTCGACAAAATCTAGAAATGGTTCCTCGCCCCACACCCACCCTTTGATGTAGGTGGGATCTCCCCTAACAATCCTGGACAACAGTGAACGAACACTCCAACACTCCCTTGCTAGGCGCAACCAACGCACGCGCTGGTTGCGTTCGCGGTAATGCTGGGTTTCGGACGAAACAATGGACAGAATCAAACGAACCCACAACTCAATGGTAACAAAGAAGTGCTTCACGATCAAACTCGCTTTCTGGTACAAATGTACCAAATTCAAGCCAAAAACCCAGGGCTACGGGGGAAAATTACCAACGATGATAATCTATCCACCCCGACGAATTTTTTTGACCCCTAAGTCGATTTACAGTAAAGCTTCTGGTGCCTGTATTGGCTGGTTAGCCTTTTGTAAATCTACGGATGTGGAAGTTTGTTGTGGTTGTGGTTGCTGTGGTTGTGGCTGTGGCAACTGTGGTTGCTGTGGTTGTGGCAATTGTGGTTGCTTAGGTTGTGGCAATTGTGGTTGCTGTAGTCTTTCCGAACTACGCTTCAAGTATTCTTCTAGATGTCTTTTTGGAATATTATTATATTGTGTTTCTCCTCGCAATACTGCTGGATACTCTGGGAACATTTCCCTAATTAGTGCATTTGTTGTATCTTCTACTGGTGTAGACATTGAATCTATAATTGCGGATATGTCTCCCTTGGCTCCTCTATACGAGCCTCCTGAGGTTGGTGAGCTAGTTCCCCATGCTTGTGCTACGGCTACTCTAATTGGTAGTGAGTAACCGTTGGCAATTAGCCAAGGCCCCAATGCTTTATAAGCGGCCCAGGTTTTTGCATCCCAAGTTTCTTGTGGTGATGCAAATGCTTCAACCATTTTGTATATATCTTTAAATTGTTGCATTAAGCCAGCTTCAGCAACAGAGCTAAGCATACCACCCTGTGATCTACCGGTTGCTGCTGCTATACTAGCATTAGCAATTAACCCTAGTATGTTATTACTAAATATTGGATTACGCATAACATACCTAGCAATTTCGCTGATATTGTCTCTTCTATTAAGTTTTTCTAGGATATCTTCATAACTTAATGTGCCTCTAGCCAAAGCAAGTACAAGGTTATAAGTAAAGTCTAGTAAACTTGCAGTAGCAAGCATCATACCCATTTTTGGAAAACTAGCTGTACTACCTCTTCTAATTATTTGCTGAGCAACAAACAAAGAAGTATATGATTTATAGAATGTTAGTAGATCGGTAGCTAAGTTATCACTTCGTGGGGCATCTAGTGCTTTACGGACAACCATACCTCTTGTTGTGTTAAATTCTTGGAATTTAGCCATAGCTGTTTTAGCTAGACTTAGTTCAGCTAGTAATTCATTCCTAGTTAAGAATGGTCTTGGTAGTGGTCCGGTTGATCTTGGTGAGGTTGAGTCTTTTAGTTCTAGTTCGACATCCATCATATCTTGGAATAGAATAACACCTCTAAATGTATTCTTTTCTGTTCTGATATATCGCAATGCCTCTAGTCTCTTGCCCTCCAGTAAACCAGATTGAATTATATATACAGCAACTTCTTGGTCAATAAAACCTAACTTGTTTTGCCGCAGTAATTCTTTAATTTGACCAACTGTGGTTGGTTTAGTTGCGGCAGCTCTATAGGCATCTCGGAATCTATTAAGATGTCCCATTCTTTCTAGTTTAACTATTAATCTATTACCGGCAGCATCCATAGCAACTCTTACAGATTTCATTGCACTGGAGTTGGAACGGGATCTATTTAGTTTCCATCTATCCCAGAATCCTAATTTTTCAATTAGATCTGAAGATGGATCCATAGATAAGAGATTGCTTGGTAGCATTGGTGAAGTAGTTTCTTCAACAAATGATAAAGTATTTTGAGCAAGTCTTCTAATCTTTCTTTGTCTGATTGGGAAGAATTGTCTTTTTGTTCTTCCACTTGCGTCTGTTACTTTTCCTGGGAAACCAGAAGTATCTACTATAGCATTTGCCGCATTAACTATACCATCTTCTGCCATATCTCTTAGGAATCTAAAGGAAGATATAACACCAACAAACGGGTTGCTTTCTTGGAACATTTGCGACATTGTACTCATTACACCCTCTACCATATAAGTAGCTGTGTTGATATTCATACCGAACCGCATTAATACAAGTGTTTTAGCTCGGTTGTTCCAATCTGCTAGGCTTTGGCCCATGTCTGTGGTATCTCGTACTAGATTACCCTTTGTTTCTAGTAGCGCAAGTCTAAGTCTATTGATACCTTGACGCATTAAAGCGTTGTTATCAATCTTTAGGTTTCTTTCTCCACGTTGATCAAATAGGGTAATGTTTCTGCTATTGGAATTAACTGTTTGATCATTCTCAGCTTCAAACATATCTAAGATCTGAGATATATTGAAGTATGCATTTGGAATACCTGATAGCTGCTGAACCATTTTACGTTCAATAGCATCATATGCAATCTTACCAGTACCCTTAGCCAATGTTGATAGATTTGTTTCAAACAACTTAAGCATGTTTGGGTTAGTTGATAAGAATACATCTCTGCTGGTTAGGAATACAGAATCCTGTTTAAATAGCGCAGAAGACTTTGTAACTCTATTTAGGAACTCAATGGTTAGTACATCAGATGGACCCAAGATACCAGTCATTTCTCCAGTTAAACCATGTGGCATGTTTCTATCAGAAATACTAAAGTGTTTCCTTACGTCATCTCTTTGGAACTTAGTATTCCATCTTTCGGCTGTTTTTTCATCTGTTGGAATTAGGAATGCTTTCTTAAAAGCTAGTACAACCATGTCCATATTTTGGGTTGTCATTCCACCAAATGTTTTTTCTAAGGTAACATCACCATCTCTAGTTTGCCACAGTATTTTATGAATTATTTCCTGTACATCTTTATGGATTCTAACCAAAGATTGTGTAGAAGCATAATCTGCTACTGTTGTAATACCTGTTCTACCAATTGATTGTTTTGCAGCTGTTCTTACAGCCCAATTTATAATTGCTTCTCTACCACCATTAGCAATAGTATCCTTACCGGAAATAATATCAGCCACAACCTTGTTTAAAGATGCTTCATCTGCTACTAGCATTTCTTCTGGATTTAGTGGAATTATTCCAGAAGTATATCCTAATAGTGGAGAGAATGTCGCATACTTCCCATTAGTATCTAACATTGCTATATTCTTATTAACCAGTTCTTGTTTAATTATATCAAACGCATCTCTAGCTAGGTTACGATCCTGTAATAATGAAGTATCTCTTAGTCTAACCGGGAACACATCATTTTTACTAGTTTTTTCTAACATGCCTACTTGGGTTTGTAGCTCTACGGTTTTATCTGTTAATAGTCTAAAAGCACCAGTAAGGCTTTCAACATGCTTCTGTTCTTTTGCTCCGGTTAGGATTGGTCTAATACCTAATAAATTCCTTACTACATCCTGAATAATAGCATGTTGCATATTAAGGTTATTGGGATATTCTGAACTTAGGTCTGCTGATTTGATCATTACATTATAAACATAAGGATCAATCAATAGTTTATCGTTTTGAATACCACTAACATCAGACTGTAAAGAACCCTTTGTTGTTACAGAAGCCTGGTCAATTAGTTCTGTTAGAATAGCTAATGGTGCAAATGGGCTATTATAGGTTAATGAAGTTGCATTCATAAACCCTTGTAATAGGTTGTTTTGCAGTATGGTTGAGATCATTAACTCGGAACCAACAAAGGGTATACTTCTAATAATACCAGCAGCTGTTCCTTCATCTGCTCTTTCTCCTCGTCTATCAATACCACGTTGAATAAGCCCAACTAAGAATGCTCTTCTAAATCCATTATCAAGAAGATCTCGTTCTGTTAGTCTTGAACCCTTTGTTGTTGAGAAATCATCTAAATCAGCTAAAGTTCTTGCAACAAACCCAACACTAATATTCATAAATGTATTAATGTCTTTTTCTCTAATCTTTTGTTTAAGATCATTTATCTTTGAGTCTATAGCTGCAAGTGTTGCCATATTTGGAATTGGCTTGCTGCTTTCTATCTTATAGTTTTGTTCTTCTACTCTTAGTTCTGAAATTAAGATATTAAGATCAGCCATTTCTGTTGGTGTTAGCTGTCTATTGTTTTCTGTAGCAACAACACGTTTAAATGCATTGAGTTGAGCATCGGGATTACCAACATCAGCTCTAGTAGACATCCCTGTTCCAATAACAGCCATTACAACATCTTCAGCTTCTTTCATAAAGCTAGAGTATTCTGTGTTATCATTTAGTTTATTAAATGTAATAAGGACTCGTTGAGCCATTTTCTTAATAGCATAGAAAGCATTTTCCCAAAGTCTATAAGCCCTACCAACTGGTGCATACTTGTCTCTTAGTTTTGTAATAGCTTCCTTCGATCCCAGTACATTTCTTAGTAAGAAGAATGCACCCATATGGGCAAAGAACTCATCAGTATTGCTAAGTGCATACTCTACTTCTTGTTCTAAGTTTTCGTATGGTTTGCCATTATTCATGGCTAATAGCATTTCTCTAATTACTGGTTTTGATCTTGTTGTATCAAATAGTCCAGTAACTTTACGCCACTCGGGTGAGTTTGTTTTTACATACTTTAGTCTAGCAATGTGAACTAATTCTTCTGCAAATCTAAATAGGATTTCATTTTCTGCTGTAACCTTCATTGCTGTTATGTTTTGACCTATTACATATCTACCATTTCTTTTGGCAGCAAACATAATACCGTCTTTACCTTCGCCAGCAAACGATTCTATTGTTAGTTCTTCTACAATATCTGGGTTATGCTTTGCCAGGTTACCAATAAGCATAAGCTTCATATCCCGTGCTCTTGCTGATATTACACCACCAGAAACAAGACCATCAAGATAGTTTACAAACTTTTCTGCTGATTCTCGGTGTGCTGGGTTGCTAAATGACATTATAAAGTCATCTGGATCAGTATATACAGCCGAAGAAGATGCATCAGAGTAGATCTCGTCAGCAATTTCTGGTTCTAGTTGTGGTCTGATAAAGTCTTCAACAGCCGCTCTGATATTAGACACAACTGCTGGTGTTAGTTCTTTACCGCTTGCTGTGGCCATAGCTCTAACAAACACAGCATCGCTTGTTAGGTTTCTTGGTTCAGCAACAACTCGTTCCATTGCTGCTCTAGTTACATAGTATTCTTTTGCATTATCATGTGGTTCGTTATCCATGACGTACATTAATGCAGATACAACATCATCAATTTGTTGCTTTTGGCTGGTCTTTAAACCTTCTGCATTAAAGTATCTATATACAGATCGCTCTGCTGCATCGTTTCCTGCTACTTTATACATCATGGCAGCAATCTTAATTAAAGCATTTGGAGACTTTACAGACTTTGGTAACTGTGTTTTGTTGTTATTTGCCCATACAATAAAATCACCTATTTGAGATGCTTTATCTTCAAATCCAAGTTGTTGAGCTTTTACAAGAACTTCAGTTAATACAGTTAAGAATGGAGCATCTGCAACAGAGATGTTAATCTTTTGCTGTTTAACTGTTTTAAAGGCTCTACCCGCTACTATATAAGTATCACTAGTTGGTATTGTTATTGTAATTGTAGCTGGATTATCTCCAGAAGACCGCAAGTAATACCCTAAATCAAGAACATCTTTGGACTTTCCATCAATGTTTACCCTTCTGTAATCTTTAAGCATAGCTGGTTTTACAGTACCTGGGTCTGTTTCATACAAGAATGCAATACTTTCAGATAATTCATCTTCCATATCGCGCATTTTTTCAAACATCTGGGCTTCTTTTTCTTGAATTACTGAGTCAATCTCAGTTTTAAACCCATAGATTTCTTTGTTTGTTTGAATAGCAAGTTCAATTTCTGAGAATAACTTATAGTTTTCTAGGTTGTTTAGCATCTGAATCAAACCCTGTGGGGTATTAAGCCATAGTGTTGATGGGTTATCAACCTGTGATGTTATCTGGGCATACGGATCTGTTGGACCCTGTACGGTAAGCTTTTCTAGTTGCTCGTCTTCTCTAAATACTTTATTGTTTTTATCTCTTAGTGTTACTCTATTTTCTGAGTTGACAGCAAAGTAGAAATTCTTTAGCAATTCTTCTGCAATACTTTGCTTTTCAAGTAATGTAGCATTCCAGATTTTCTTATATAAAGCCGAGTCTGTTCTTGGATCAAGACTTTCAATAATAACAAACCCGTTAGAATCATATTTTACATTTGGATCTGTTTCATATGGCGTTCCGACAATCATCTTAGTTGCTACTTGCTTAGCAGTTTCGGATGCACCTATTACTTGGTATAGGTGCATTACTTCTCTACCAAAGGCAACTACAGGAACCTGGGTTGTAGATGGGATTCCGGCTCTACCCTGTCTTCCACGGACAATTACTCCAGGATCTAGGGTAATTCCAAACTCCATGCTCATTAATCTTTCGATCTTACCCCTAGTACCTAGATATGTTAGTACTTGTAACCAACCAGGTTCTTCACCGAATGTTGCTTTGATATCGTTAATGGTGTCTAAACTTAGTGTTCTTTCCTCTAACGTTGCCATTAGATCGAGTGGAGAGAATCGCTTTAATCCACTAAGAGTAGCAGAGCTAATTCCAGCTGTTCTTAAGAACCCATCAATATATCTAATTCTAGCTTCTCTAACTAGTTCGTCTTTTTCTAGAACTTCATCAATTGATGTTTTGGACTGAGATGCTTTTTGTAGTGTGTCAATAGCTGGGTTTAGTGCTTTATTTCTTAGTTGCATAACTGCAAAGATTCTACCCCAATCTTTTGCTTCTAATGACTCATCTAATCCATGTAACTTAGCAAACTCTGTTAAGACATTCTGTAGTCTAATAGCATTTTGCTCTACTCTTTCCTTTTGGCCAAGAGCAATAGCTCCAATTACATCATCAGAACTTTGTGGAATCATTGGCATATTTTGAGGTTCATAAGGTGACTTATATCCTCTCAATGACTCTGGAACAAATCCGTTTGGATCAGCACTTAAGGCACCCTCAACTTCTGCTAGTTGCTGCAAAGCTTGGTTTTGTTTAATTCTGGCTGCGTGTTGTGCTGCTGCTAGTGCATAAATACCACGTTGTGTAAAGTCAATATCTGCATATGCTGGTCTTAAAGCACCATATCCATCAACAGTAGGATCTAGAATAATCTCTTCTCTGCTACTTACTGTATCAGAAGCAAGAGTTCTAAATCTAAGTCTAGCATATGCTGTTCCTGCTGCTTTTTTATTTCTATCATTTCTTTCTTTTGCGGTTATTTCAATTCCACCAACAGTATACTTACGAATCTTTGGTGCTTTTTCTAGATATCTTGATACTTCTGCTGCTTCTATTTCTTTTGCGGATCTTGCTTGTAGATCTAGGAAGTATTTTGTTCTATTTTCGTTTATTTCTGGTTTGTATCCAGTAACAATAGTAGGTCTATAGAATTTGGCTAAGTTTAATAGCATTTGTCTAGCAAAGATTTGTTCAAAGTCTGCTCTTGCTGCCTGTTTTTCTTCAATCTTCCACATACCATAAGGATTGTAATCTCCACCTGGCTCCATAACCCTTGGTTGAGCATACTTTGAGCTTTCTGGACCAAGGCCATACCAACTAACCATGTGGTTTCTACCGCTTGCTGTTTCTACTCCATATCTAAAGTAGATTTCTTTATTCAAGTATCTAGTATAATCTTCTTTATCGATATGTACACCCATTACAAATCTATGAATGTCTGCCACATCTTCGTCTAGTACAAATGGAGTAGTAGCTCGTCTATTTAAAGCATAAATCATTAGATGATTTTGTGCTGCTTCTTCGCCGCCAGCAAGTGCAACATTCATTTCATAGATAAATGTGGCATATTCTTCTGGACTCATGCTGTCAATTGCTTTGCCTTCCCAAATACTAGAGGCTTTATCAAGTCTTGCTTTCCACTTTGTTAGTAGTTCTGCTTCAATTTCTTGTTCAATTTCTTCAAGTTTTCTATTACTTGGATTTACAATTCCACGAACTCTTGCTACAGACTTGGCTGTTTCTTTTGCAGAAACAGAAATAAACTCTTGCATACTACCCAATCGTTCCATTCTTGATCGCGCTTCACCAAGAGCTTTGGAGCCATTCAAAGTACTGCTATAGGTGCTTGAGTTTAGTCTTTGTGCGTTGCTTAGTAATATATTTCGTAAGTCTTGGATATTTTCTCTACTAAACCCAATAACTTCATCAATTAATCTAGAACTTCCAATTAACTGCGATCTTACAGACATACGAGCTAAGAATTCAATTTCATCTTCAGTTAGGTCAAGATTTGTTTCTTTTACCTTTTCCTGTAAACCCTGTAGAATACCGGGATAGCCTGCTTGATAGAATGCCGGTGTTACAGCACCCTTTAGGAATTCTTTTAGTTGCGCTCTATTCTTTTCATCGCTTGGATCGCCCATCTTAGCTCTTAATGCTTTAGCTAACTCAGCATCCTCTGGTGTAATATTAAATTTAGATGGATTAGTAGCCATCTCATTTAGCATATTTGTACCAAAGTATGGGCTATTTTTATCACTGGTTCCAAGTAAGATGTCTATAAACATAAATCTTGGGTCACCTAAATCTTTACCAGCAACAACAACCTTTTTACCAGCAAATGTAGCTGGAGCACCTGTTTCATCTGTTGCTTTTAGAACCTGTAACAGATCATCCATAACTTTAAAATTGCCGTCATTAAAGGCAATCAACATTGCTAGGATGTTATGCTTACCGTTATACTTGTAGTCTGATTTATTTGATGTATTCCAGGCAGCATCCCCATTGGTTCTAAGGATTTCCATACCACGATCAAGTACATTTTCAAGCTCCTTAACACCATCTGGTGTCATTAAGCCATAACTAATCATATGTGCTAACTGGTCTATAGCACCGCCCATAAGTGCAGCAGCGGTTGGTCCACCAGCACTCATAAAGTCTTGCATATAAAATACTGGTTGGGTATCTTTAAAGAATCTTGGTGGAGCTTTCATTCCCATGTAAGTACAGTCATGGTTAAATGACATAAGTAATCTGGGAATCTCATATAAATGTTCTTCTACTAGCAACCTTCTTTCTGCTAGGTTTGGAATAGCAGCAAATGGACTACGAACAGTAACATCAGGACTTATGTCTAGAACCTGTTGTCTAGCAAAGAAACTAATCGGATCTCTTGGTTCTTGAGTTAGTGGAGTCTCTAGCCAAGAGTATACTGAACTTAGGACAGCAGGATCACTAAGGTCCATATCAAGAATAGCATTTACTCTTTGCTGGAGTCTCCATCCCTCATAGGCTAACTCTTCATTATCAAGAGAGTGTGGCTGTGCCATGTTGACTTTATCTTTACTTGGCATACCAAATATCTTTCTTCTACCCTTGCCACCCCTAGCTAGTAGTGTTCTGTCATCCATTTGCATAACAGACTCAACTTCATTTCCGCGCTGTAGCAGTACGTCTGTTACTGAAATGTCTGGTTTTTGATCCATCATTACTTGTGCAAAAGCAATACCAACCTCGTCTGCTGGCTTCCAGTCTAAAGACCCATTACCAAAGTCTTGTAATGCACTTAGACCTGGGACAAATGGTTTAAAGTAATCAAGAATTACTCTTTCCCAGTATTGAGACTCTGATTCTGTTTCTTTTCTTGGCTCTGCTTTAACTCTATCAAGCATTGCTTTATTAAATCTATTCTTAACTTCTGACTTAGAAATAAACTTAATAAATGAATCAAGTACAGCGTTTTCATATCTTTCTGCACTTCTAACAGAGTTGCTGAACAGGCCATCTTGTTTAAACTCTCCGACCGGCATAGAGCCATCTAGATTGTCATTTATACTAACAACAGCTTCATTTCTATCGTTAATGTTGTAATTTAGTGATAAAACAAATCCATACTTGGTAAATAACTCATCTAGTAGTGGGTTTATTGCTCTTTGGTTTTCTAAGGCAATGCGTCTAAGAGATCTATCAAAGTTTGTTTCTTCTGCGGCTCTTCCCTCAAGTCCATTAATAACCGCATTAATCTTAGCTTCGTTAGTTGTTGGATCACCTAATAAACTCTTGAGATACCAATTAATTAGTATATCATAAACAGCATTAGCATCATAACCATAAGAACTTACCATATAGGTTTGTTCTACAATATCAGTTACTTTTGGTGTTATTTTAGTTATATCGCTTAGTGTATCAAGTGGAATTAACCCAGTAAACTCAATGCTGTTATTTAGCAGTAAATTACTCTTTGGTGGGGTAATTGAAATTGTAGTTACTTCATCTAAGTCAGAACCCTGTAGTGCTAGGCTGCTTATACCAGGATCAGACATATGTAAGAATAAAGCTAGTGTTGTTTCTGTATCATTTTCTGCATAAGCATCAAACTCAAAGAAGTCTCCAGTTTCTTGTCCCCTTCTCCACAGTTCTGTAATACCGCCTTCACCAAGTTTAATTTCTTCACCTGTTACAAGATTAACAGGATAGCCTGTGGTAAATTGAATTCTGGGTTTACCTGTTGTTGGGTCTGGGTAACTAAGTACTGGTGTTTTTGTTGGTAGGTTATTTTTTGCAAGTTCTTTAAGTTTTTTACCTCTAACTCTAGACTTTTCAAACATATTAATGCCTGGAGCTTGGCTTGTAATATTAGCAAGCAAATCAAAGCTTCTTAAAGATACTCTAGCAAGTAAATCTGAGTCACTAGTAAAGAATCGTAGTTGTGGTAAATCAAAGCCATTACCATTGTGTGTAATTAGCTTATATCCCATATTCTGTAGTTCTTCGATTCTTTTTAATACGCTAGTAACTTGATCATTAGTTAGTACTTGTCTTTCTTTTGCTTCTGTTGTTTTAACATCTACAAGATCAGTACCATTATTTACTAAGACTTCATTTGATCTAGTAAGTGCAGCTGGATTAGATGAATCATATGTAGCAATCTGAATGCTATAGATACCATCTACTTTTCTATCCGGGTCATTAACATCACCAAAGGTTTCAATATCAATTGTAATTAACCTTGAGTTATCCTTGTCAAACCCATCTGCAAAGTCTGGCATTGTTTCAGGATCGCCACCATGAAGCTTTATTAGATTTCTAGCCATACTTAATTTATCATCAATACCAACCTGAGATATTACTCTTCTTTGCATTGTTTTTAAGTATGCTTTTTGAAATGCTTCTGGATGGATATCCATAAGACGGTCACCTAAAACCTGTCTCAATAGCTTTTCATTTATTGTTCCGTTAAAGTACTTAAAGCCGAATACACTACGAAGTCTTCTAACCGATCCCTCAATAACTCTAGCAGCCTCTCTGTGAGACTTTACCCGGTTTTTTGCGGGAATAGTACCTCTATTATTATCTGGGTGTACAGCAACCTGGTCGGCTGTTAAAGACGGGGCAAATGTTGGATCGATTGCTTCTGGACTAGAAGCATCAACTACTCCACGGCCTACAGCAAATGACTTTAGGGTATTTAACGCTTCTTCTGTTAGTAAGGCTGGGTCTTCTGTAAAGAATGATCCATCATAACTAGATAGTAACTGGTTTCTCCAGATTTGACTTGCTTCTTTAACTTCTGCTTCATTCATTGGAGACAAGTCTTCAGTTTTACCGTCTTCTAGTTTTTCTCTCTTACCAATTACGGTTTTAACCGCAAACTCACCAAACATTTCTTCAACCTGAGAAACAACAACAGCTCCGCTTCTTTCTATTTCATTATTTAGATAAGACAATCTAAGATTCATACCCTCAGTAGCAATTGTCATTAACTTTCTTTGGTTAATAATCATTTGCTGGGATGTCATAGATACATCTCTAACATCCCTAACTAAAGATGTTAACCCAAGTTCCATCATCCTAGCTTGAACTTTATTAAGTTCTTTTTCAAGGTTAAATTTAAACTTGGTTAGGCTTTCTACTCTTTTGGTCATATCAATACCAGTAATATCTTTTAGACTGGCAATTGATAAACTGGTTAATGCTTTTTTAAGTTCGCTGTTTAGTTTTCCGAGTTGTTTTACAGCTTCTTTTCTATCCTTCTTTGCTTTATCTTTTTCATCCTTAAAGGACTTTTTCTTTGCTTTGTCTTTAGTTAAGATAATCTTAGATTCTAGTGCAGCAATCTTACCCTCTAATAATCTGATATCTAATTCTTTTGCTTTTATTTGTTGTTGCTTTGCTTCAACCTTAGAATCTGCATCAATTACTGTAGATGTTTTACCAGACTCTTCAATTAATTGTGCAATGTAAATAAAGTTTTCAAGGATAAATTCCTTTTCTAGTAAACCCTGACTTTGGTTTAAAAGGCTTTCTACGTTTTCTTCTCTTTTCTTTAAACGCTCTTCTTCAATGATTATTTTTTCTTGTAGATCAGCAACTATATCTCCGTCACCAGCTGCTTCGTGAACCTTAACAAGTTTTTCTAAATATTCAATATGGTTTCTTCGGTTTATAGCAGCCGTAGCAAAACTTTTTTCACCATCTAACTCAACACCACGCTTCTTAAGTAGATCAAAGAACTTAATTGCTTTTTCGTCACCTAAGGCATTTCTAATTACCCTACCAATACTACCTTTTACATTATCAGATGTCAAGAAAGATTCATCAATAATGTCTGTTAGTTCATAGAATATTGTTACTAACTCTTTCTTTTCATCTTCTGTTAATGGATTCTTATCTACTTTTGTTAGGAACCCCAGTTTATCTAGTGTTTCAGAATCTGATTTAATTGTTGCTTCTGTCTTAACAAACTCCATTGCCTTGGATACGGACATACCTTTGGCTATAAGCTCTATCAACTTTCTCTGTAAACTGGGTAAATCGCAAAGTGGCATTAAATAATCCTTTCGTTAGCATGGTTTTGTTAATGAGTTTAACAATTCTTTTTTGTCGTTTATATCATCTATATCTTCAATAAGTGATAAGACATAGGTTAAGCTTAGGTTATTAGCTTCTAATAGTTGTTTAAATCTACCTACCTCATCCTTAGTATAACCTAAGTTCTCAAGTTCAGCAGCGGCTGCTGCATCTTCTTTGCTATATACTTGGCTTTCGGTTACTGGATCTGGAGATGTAATTGGGGTAGATGGAGCAGTAACAACCGGTTCTGCTGGGGCCGTGGAGGCTATTACAGGCGTTACAGCTGGCTCTGCTACTGTCGGTGGGGTAACTGCCTCGGTAGCCGCAGCCTTAAGAGCTGTTTCAAATATCTTCCGTTGCTCTGGAGTAAGGTTTTTTCTAACCCCAGCAATGTTTGCTTTTAGTTGCTTACGAATATTATCAAAGTACTTAGCAAGCTGAGGATCAATAGCTCCACCGCTTTGCTTAATAGCCAGTTGCTTGGTGATCTCTGACTCAATTTTCTTCTCCAAAATCTGGCTATATGATTGTGTGGCACTATCCATGCCAATTTCAGAAAACGTCAATTCATTCCCGAAAAACTCGCGTGACAATTGTTGTCCTAGCTGTGCATCCGCTTCCGTTGCTCCGTGCATGACAATTTGATCGGAAAGTTGGCTTCCTTGGTCCAAATTTTGAACTGTTTTGATGTCTCCGTTGTAACCGCGAGACTGGAGCAATTCCATGAATTGCTTGACTTTGTCTGGAGTCAAGGCACTATATATATTTTCAAATCCGGCATATGCCTTATGGGTAACCCCACTGGTGTTTGCGCCGCCATTTATTTTGAAATACAACCATGTATTGCTTTTAGCGGTTCCGCTACGAATGCGAATGCCATTAGCAATTTGCTTGCTAGTTGCGGCATCGCGTTGGATTTGTTGAGCAAACAAGTCAAATGCAGTATCTGCCTGTTGTTGTTGCGGAGTTGCGGACGAACGCATGGACTTTCGCAATGCTTGATATTCTGCCATAGACGTTGCATTTCGCAGCGTTGTAGCCATTCGCAATTGATTGTCAGTAATACGCAACCCATTATCAATAGCAAACTGAACGTATTGTTCTCTTGTCAACGTTGACAAATCAACACCTTGTTGCTTTGCAACACTTGCCAAAACCCACTGCGCGTTCCAGTCGTACAACTTAGGGTCTGTCGCGTATGTCACATAATTACTTGTACTTGTAGACAACGTATTACGGCCTTGCTTAATAGCTTCTCGCTCAGCTAGGAATAGTACTCGCTGGGTGTTTACCAAGACCTGTGCCTGCTCCTTTGGAGCTAGCTTACTGAAGTCTGTCTCGCCAGTACTAGCCATTGCAAGCCGTTGGGCATCCTGATAGGTCCGTAGTGAGTTAGATCGTACAGCTCGTTCTACAACGCTTTGTAGTGGCTCTGCTGGGCCTTGGTTAATCGCTGGGTTAGTTGGAGCAGAGTCGGCTGCGGTTGAAGAACCACCGATCTCACGGGCAGTAGCTGCTTCGGTAGCCGCAGGAGCGACTGTAGGGGCTGGAGTAGCTGGTTGGTCTACAGTTAATGCTAAACTTCCGTCTATCCCTAAACTCCTGTCTATAAGCCCTTGCTGAGCTTGTTTTAGCTCTTCTTCTCCTGTTTGTAGACCTCTTGCAGATTCTTCAGCCATCGTTTGTGCATTAGCCGCCATTCTATCTAAGTCTTGTCTACGTCTTTCAGCAATCCTTTCAGCAATCCTAGCTTGTCTGGCTTCTTCTCTTTTTCTAGCTGGTGCATCTAAGATATCTTGTAACTGCATAAAGAAGTTACCAAATCTGGAAGATAAACGTGCATTTGATGTTTCAATAGAATCCTGTGTATCCTGATTAAGAACTGTTTCTATTCCTTCTCTTACAAATGTTTGTTCAAGTAAAGAAGTTATTAACTTCATCCTTTTATCTGTATTACCAGAAATAGAATCAACAATCTTTTTATCGTTTTCGTCAGTAGAATTTAGGAAATCACTAAGGGCTTTGTTTAAATCTGATTCAGCTTGAGCTAAATCTGCGGCCTTACCAGATTGCTGCGCATCTTTTAGTTTTTTAGCTAGTTCACTATTTACTTTTAGGATATGTTCTTTTATTGCTTTATTAGTTGATTCTCTTGCCATTATGGTCAGAGCGTTTGTTCTAGTATCTGCGCGCATACCAGCACCAACCAGGGTTAATAAAGAAATAGCACCATCCTCAGTAAACTTAACGCCATTACCAGTATCTTTACTTACAATACCGGCTTCCATTAAATCTTTTAATGAAGTTGGATCTGCATTATAGTTTGTTTGTAATCCTTCAGCAACTTTACTTACTAAGACACCAGCTTCCATAAGGTTTCCCGTTGATATAGCACCTTCCGTACTTCGTAGTTGTCCAGCAATTTGAGAAAGAACTGGTATAGCTGTTTCGGCTCTACTTAGTCTACCTTCGCTTACTGAACCAAGGGTGTCTTCTAAAACAATCCCACGAACAACCTGTTCTAGTCTAATTTGTTGTTGAATTGGACTTAGGTTTTCATATTTTCCGTTTAGTGTATCCATGTAGAGACTTAGTTCTTGCATTCTGCTTTTGCTAAGATTGAATATACTAGCAACACGGTTGACAACGCCCTTACTTACGGCTCTACCAGAAAGGTGTACTGGAATAGATGCGCCACCAATTATACCACCAAGCACTGGTTCCATTAACGCACCCTCAACAGAAGAGTGGTATAACTGTTCCCAGTCAAAGCTTTCTCTTAAGCCAAGTGCTATTTCGTAGTTTTGATTAACAATGTCAGTAAATCCTTCTTCTACAAAACCTTCAGCACCTTGAGATAGAGTCCATATACCCCCGCGTGCTGGTAATCTTGTATACCACTTTAAGTTTTGTATATAGTTAGAAGCACTAGGTAATCTACTTAGTGTTTTTTCTAGTAGGGTTGTTGGAATATTGGCTGGTAACCACCGCACAACATTACTAGTTGCCCTACTTACTTCAGATGCAACTCTAGTACTACCACCAATAGCTGTTCTTAGTGCTGCTGTTCTTGTTGCTCCTGTTGCTGCTGTTCTAGCAGAAGCCATAGCAGTAGCACGCAAACCACCAGCTACTAGTAAATTAGTACCACCAGAAGCTACTGTGATCCCTAGTTGTCCAACAAAGTCTCCAGAAATTAATGTACTCTGAAGCATATCAGAACCTTTATAAAACTTATCCCACCACCAACCGTCTGTTTTTTCTATAGTAGAAAGGGATCTAGAAATTGAGTTATTAATAAATACTCTATTTACATAACCACGGAACTCACCAGCAGTTTGCATTGATCTTAGAGTATTTGGATCTGCACCAGCTTTTACCATTTCTACATACAACTCTGGATCTCTTTCTATAATTAAATCAACTAAAAGATTAGCATTAATTTTAGGAGATAATTCTCTAGCTACTTCATCTGGATTTGTTGTAGTACCGCTGATTGTACTAAATAAAAAATCAACGATTGGGACGTTATTCGGATCGACAAAACCAAGAACTGATGGATCAGCTGCTCCATAGTCTCCTGCTCTTTTATATCTAGTCCAGTTATTATTAGCGTCTAAGTTATAGTTGTAAAAAGACTCTTCAAATTCATTTCTTCTTAGGTATGTCTCTAATCCAAGTTTAGTAACTGTAGCAAGAATAGGCATTGCATCTTTTGCTAATACTGGATTACCATTTTCATAGCCTATAATTGAGTTTGGTCCTACCGGTTCATCTGGATCATTACCAACTAAAGAAGAACCAAGGCTACCAAAGGTAACTGGATTACCAGATCTATCAGTATAGTAAACATCGCCCTGCTCATTTGTTTTTGCATTCCATCCTGGTATTTGTTCTACTTTAGGTTTCCATGCTGGACTTGTTTCAAATAGTGAGGTTGAGTTGTATAATCTATTAGACGATGCTACAACACCTTGGTTTGATGTAAGAAGTTCTAGCCTGCTACCAGCATAAGAGCCAGCCGCAGAACTTTCGTAAAATCCCATAGTACCTAATCTAAAATTACCAGATTTATCCATTGATAGAGCGCCGACATCTCCAAAATCTTTCTGAGCTTGTTCTTCAATGTCAGATCTTCCACCAGTTTTTCTTGAAAACCTTTGAAAAAAGGATAATTTTTCTTCATCTGTTTTTGGTGCAGTTGGTTCTGATGGTGTTGCTTTTGCAGTTTCACTACTTATTGCTAGATTAGTAAAAAACTCTGGTGGTAGTTGTTTTTCTTTTTTTTCTGCAAATGGACTAGATGATGGAGGAATTGGAGTATCAATAATACCTAAGCCACCAACTCTAAGTTGACTAACCATATTTCTATAGTATGGCTCAATCTCTGATTGAGTTGCCGTATCAATAGCAAATACTTTTGTTAAATTTAGTATTCTTTCTTTTTCAACTTCACTTAGTTCTCTTGGTTGAAATGGTTGTATTGGGTTTTGTTCTCGAAATCGTCCAACACTATATTGATCCATTATCTAACTCCTTGCTGTAAATCCCTTATTATCTTAAATGTTCTAGTAAATCTAACATTTCTGGATATTTCATTATTGGCTGGTGCATTAGTATCTACATTTGGAAATGCTCCAGGTATCCCATACGGAACAAGATTATTACCGCGTTTAATTAGTAGTACTGGTTTTTTTGTATCAAATGCTACATCAAACTTAACTTTATTTTGTGATCCAGCACCGATGTTAGCATCTTTTAGTATTTTTAAAAGCTCTACACCCTGGCCCGTAGATGAAAGATGCTCAAGTACCGAAGTTGAATCAAGTCTTAAGTTAGGATTTGTAGTTAGGTTTAGTCCAAACATATCTGAAACATACTTTATGTTACTTTCAGTAGCGGGTAAGGACATTAAACCAACAATTACCTGATCTGTTGGATCTAATCCTACTTCTATACCCCTGCGTTCACTGGGGTCTTTATCTACAATTTCTCTTAGTAATTCTGCATCTGCTTCAATCACATCAGCTATATCTGGTCTATCAACTGGTGAGTCTGTGCCTATCCAGCTGTCGAATTTATTTTCTATGTCATCAAAGTTAGGTATTTGTGCGTCACCAGACATTGCTTCTACAGCTTTTTGGCGCATTGTTTCTGGTTGTAATTCACTAGGTAATCTAGGAATATTTGGTAATCTTGTCTGGTAGCTTATTTGAGTATTTGATCCTGGATTTCCAGTAATAAAACTAGAACTAACCCTACCATTAGTAAATGTAAATGTAGGTGAAAACTTTGGAATACTAGCTCCAGATACCTCGCTATATTTAATACCAGATCTAAATAACTCTTTAACACCACTAAATCTCTCTTCTGGTGTACCTATTAATTCCGCTCTGTCCATTACTCCATTTAATATTATAGGAAGTTTCATTAAAGATTTAACAGTTTCTGGATTTCCCTTTAATGCTTCATTAAAATAATACTGTAGTTTTTGGTCTGGCGTTAGTTTGTTCCAAGGTAATAGAGTTTCTGTTGATACCATTCTAGTCCCACCACCCAAACTTTTTTCTTGTGTACTTGATACAGTAGTAACAACTGTTTTATTTTCTGTATCACCGGGTAATGGAATTCCATTTGGTAATAGTGGTTTTAATAAACCATGTATTTGCTCTAAAGATGATTGAGCAACTACTTCTGGTGAACCAACAATAGAAGCAGCCGGAACTCCAATTTCCTTTGCCATTGCAATCGTTACATATGTTCCAAATTCTTCATCAGAGCCGAGTGGACTTGTGTTACCAGCTTGTAGTGCTCTTGTATATGTATTAACTCTTTCTCCAGCAGTAGTTCCCACTGAATATCTAACATCTACTGAGCCAGATCCAGTAACAGCAGCTAAAGATACGTCAAGAGCTGTAGCATATATTGTATTATACTTACTAATATTAGCAGTTGGTGGTATTTCTTGTGATGCCACAAATTCCATAAAGTTTTGCATTACTGGTTGATCATTAAACACACCAATAGTTTGTTTTGAGTTTTTAAAACCTCTAGTCATTTCTAGCACGGCAAAGAAATTACTTGGCGTTAGATCATCAATACTCTCAGTCGATAAAGCTTCTAATCTTCTTTTGTAATCAGCTAAATATTCATCTCTACCAGCATAACCTAAATCACTTGCGATTGTTTCTGCTTGTATTCTAAGTTTTAAACCTATTCTTCTACCATCCGGGGTAATAATTCCTGCATTATCTACCCAGTTTGTTTGGTCGATTAAAGCAGCATCAACTGGTTCTAGTAGATCAAAGTACTTTAATTCGTCTTTTGATTTTCCATAAAGTGTTTTATAAGCATCATCAACTTTAGTTAAAACTTGATTAGCCTCAATTAACCTTATTTGTTCTGTTGTTGCTCTACCCGAACTTAATGCACTGTACGCATCTGTTTCTTCGGTTGAGAGTAATCTCTTACTTTGAGCTGTAAGTAGTAATGCCTGTTCAGCTGCTAATCCAAATGTAGTTTCAAATCTAGCAGCAACATCATATATTATACCGGCTTCTCTTCTTGCTTCTGGTGTGGCAAATGGATCATTAAACACATCTAAAGCTTTTTGAACTATACTTGGATCTTTAATTATTGCTTGTTTTGCTGCTGTTTCACCTGGTATATTTACACCAAGTTTTGATGATCCTGTTCCAGTAGCTCCCCTAGAAGATTTAATACCAGATTCAGATAAGGTTTTAACAAAATCATCCTGTATTTTTATTAGATTTTCTGGAGTAAGTCCTACGCTATCTAATAGTTTTTTATCCTCGGGGCTTAGATTTCTAATAATATCAGCTGGCATTTCTGTTCTAAGTGTTACAAATCCATCTTTATCTTTAGTAACAAATAATTGCTCTACTGTTGAGATTGGTAATCCAGTTTGTACACTAAACTGTTGTACAAATTTTGAAGTTGTGTCTTCAAGACTTGGTGGTTGATTACCCATGACGGTACTGATTTCAATACTTCTTCTTAAAGATTCAGATACTCTAACTGATGCATCCATTACACTAGAAGAAATACTTTGACCTTCTTTTGTTTCTCTAACAAAACTAACTATATCTTTTGTTTTTAATCCTTTTAAAGATCCTTTTAGTGGTAATGACCTAAAACCATTATTTAGTCCTCCTTCAAGTATTCGTATTTGTTCTTCTATTGGTAGTTGACTTAATTTACCTGTTTCTAAATCATTTAGTATATCAGTAGCATTCCTAGTCTTAAAAACCTTATCTAGTTCTTCTTCAAGTATTCGTATTTTTTCTGCTGGTGGTAGTTGACTAAAGTTTAAGTCACCATTTAATCTACCGGTTTCTAAACCATATAGTATATCAGTAGCATACTTAGTAATTGTATTTAGCTGTTGTGTTTCGTTTTGATCAGCTAATACTTGTTTTAATGAGGTTGTTGTAGACTCTAGATTTTCTGGTGTTGGGTTGGCTCTAAAATTTAAAGATGCTATATCATAAGCAGAAGATGCTCTTCTTAATCTATCTTCTGTTTTCATTCTTCTAGAAAGATCCCAAATATCCTTTGCAGAGGCATCTCTAATACCCGTGGACTTTACAATAAAATCGCCTTGTACTTTTTCGTCTTCAATTCTAAGACCAATAAAGGTTAGGTCTTCACCCCATTTTTTGTCAAATGCTTCTTTAAACTCAGCAAAGCTTTTAGCACCAGTAGCCATGTTTAATGTTTCAGCATAAATAGGGTCTGTTTCTTTTAGATTATCTGCCCCAATCTCCCCATCAACAAGTGCTTTTTGTTTATCTGGTGTTAGGGTATAATCAGCAGCCTGACTTATCACAGCTTGATTTAAAGCTCTCTGGGATTCCATTTCAACAAAGGTTGCTTGAGCTTGTGTAAAGATACCCTCAACCCAAGGAACTCCAGCTAGTGCTGGATTTTCTTTGATAAACTCATCCATAGCTTCCTGGATAAGTTGTGGACCCATGATATCACCATACTTATCACTATTGCTCATTACCCACTTATTAAAACTATTTTGAGCTACTTCATTTGAGAAATCCGCACCCCAAGATTTTACTACTCTTCTTGTAAACTGCGATTTCCACTCGTTGCCCGAGAATGGTGTTTCTGTTTTATTTAGGATCTTATTAAACTCAGAGATTTTTTCATCTGGTGACAGAGTATCATTAGCATCAATTTCTTCCCACTGGGATTCAACTTTTGAAATTGTTCGTCTATCTAGGGTCTGAGCAATGCTTGAGAAATTATTTAAACCCTGCTGAACACCACCAGCAATCTCGGCTAATGCCATGTATTGTAACTCTTCATTACCCCTACCAACATAAGTTGGAGCCTTAGCAACGTCAGTTTGTCCACCATAAAACTCAGCACTAGTAAATTCTACTGGATTAGCAGAAACAGATGCTGGAGCTACTTGATCAATTCTTAATAGATTTCTTATATCTGCCATTTTTAATTCTCCTTAAAAGCTCCACCAATTGCTGCGCCACCAATACCACCAGCAATCTGAGCACCACCAGCAATATAACCAGCTGTTGCATAAGCTGATGAGTTTTCGTATATTGGACGCTCTCCAGCAATTCTTAGATTCGGTAAGAAAATGTTTTCTGTTCGCTGAGACATAGTAGATCTAAATTCTCTATCAAGGTTTTGTAATTCTGTTTGGTAGTTTTTCTTTAGCTGGGTTGCGTTATTAATTACATCAATATTTTGTGCCAAAGATAGAGCTGCATATAAACCACTATTTGCAGATATGCCTTTATTTGTTACTGCATTTAGTAAAGAAGCACCGGCTTGTGTAGCCTGCCTTGATAACTGTGTATTTTGGAATGTGTTAATTTCTGCTGCGTTTTGTCCTTTTTCTGTTCTTGTTCTATATGCAGATGAAGATATAGCAGCATTTCTTTTTGTTTGTTGTGCAAAGTTATATGCTGACATAAACTGTTCTCTAGCATTAAAGTTTGCAACTTCTCTTAAGTTTTGCAACCACTGTTGATATGCTTCTTGATTTCTTTGTTCTGAAGCTGCTTGATTTGCTCTTCCTTGAGCCATTGTACCAACACCACCAGCAATAGCACCAGCAATTAAAACACCAGCTAAAATAGCCATTACAGACCTCTTTCTAAATAGTTTAGAATTTCTTTAGTTCTACTAGTTAAATCTTCAGTATATACATATAACACAGAGTTAAATTTATAGTTATTAAGTGCTTCTAGATGATTGTTATAGATAGTTTCTACAGATAAATCCGAAAATAAACTACCAACTTTTGTTTTAATTTCATCCTTCCACACTTTATACATACTGTTTAACTGCGCTTGTTTATCTTTTCTTTCAATTATTATGGCAGCACCAATGCTATTTGGATCTAGTAGTTTAAGACCCTGGGACCACATCTTTACAATGTATCCATCAAATGCATTGGTTGCGGCTAGTTGGGGTATTACATAGGGATCTAATTCCCAATATCCACTTAGATTGTGTTTTTTTATTGTAAGACCCTTTAAATGTTTTTTACCCATAATAGGTAATCCAACCTTACGGGCTTCATTCATTATATACGAAGTACCAACTCTGGGTCCTACCCCAGTTACAATAGATATCATCTCCAACCCCATTGATTTTTCTTAGGTGGTTTATGATTAGTCGATATTAGTTTTAAAGCACCGCTGCTTGGGATATAATCACCAGCCCTAAAGTTTTCAGCCCAGTTTTTTACTCGCTTTTCCCAAGCTTTCTTTTGATTGTCTTCTGAAGTTTTAGAAACATCTAACTTCATGTGTTCTTTGTAGTATTCTACAGCTGATGCCAATACGTCAATCCTATCGTCATGTTTTAGTGCCCCACGTCCACGATGGATTCTAGTCAACTGAACTTGGTTTTCTTGGTCTTTAATAACTTTACGATCAATAACCAATCTATGCATAGCCATAACTGGCTCTAGAGTTTCTATAATACGGATTTCTTTTTGTCCTTTTACCTTGTATTCTTCTACACCTACCCTACCACACTCATTCATTAGAAATGGTACTAATACTTTGGTAAACAAACCATCACCAAAGTTAGACTCCGTTCTAACTAGTTTTATTTCATATTCATTGACAAGTTTAGCAATTTTACCCAGGGTAATGTCATCATATCCGCCATCAATACCCATTAGTTCATGTACAAAGATCATTCCATTTAGTACAGAAACAACGGCAACCCCGGTTTGGTCTGTTCCTCTACCCGATGGGTCAATACAAAGATGTGTATGTTGATATGGCATAAAGTTATCAGACATGTGCATTGGTTCTGGAATTATGTCTCCAGTTATACCAAACATTGGCATACCTGATAATGCATTTTGACCCTGCCAAACTATTAAATCTGGGGCTACTGTAGGATTAATATCCATAACAATAAGATCCCGTAACTTTAGTGGGTATCTATCGGCATCGGCTAAAGAGGTTATAAGACGATATTGTAGAGCATACGCGCTAGGCCCCATTTTAGCCTGTCTGGCGGCTAGCTCTACTCGGTCGAACCGTTCGGGCTGGGTTGCATCCCCTGGCTCTATATCAAGCTCTAGGACCCAGGGAGCCACGTCCTCAGTCTCATGGGGAGTTAGAGCATTAGGCATCTCAGCCGGATACTTAATCATGGGGTACGAAACTTTAAGGACATTATAAATAGAGTCTTGATAATGGGGTGTACCTAAAAAGATAACCCTAGATGGTTTGTTTCTAATAGACTCAAGTTCATTAAGCTTTTTAAGTAAGTTTTCCTTACCTATTGGTGTTTCATTCTTACCAGCAATCTCAATGTCATCTAGGATAATACGGTCTGCATGAAGACCAGTAATCTGCCCAGTAATACCACGGGCTGCACAACTTAAATCTTGTGTAAACTTAGTCCTAACAGATATGTTAAAACCAAGTGCGTTATCCTTATCTGCTTCACCAGGAATAAGGTGTTGGCAGTACGGAACAACAGATAAAATCTTTCTAGCTTGGGAAACAAAGTCAATAGCTTTGCCCTGAGTATTAGACAATACAAGGAAGGTACAGTTAGGATTTCTTAACCACTCCCAACTTGCCATGCAGGCTGTAATGGTTGATTTACCAGTACCGCGTCCTGCGGCTATAATCTGATCATCTGGACCTTCTTGGATTTGTCTAGCTAGTTCATACTGGATTCGGGTAGGTTCCCCAAGGCCGAGATGCTTAAAACAAAAGTAAAGGTGGTTTCTAAAATCATCTACAACTTCTTGGGGAACCCGCATCCGAATCTCCTATTAATAAGTGGCCTGTTTCATCTTGAATGGAGCAGCATTTTTCATGGCTTGCTCAACAGCTTCAATAGACTCACTTGGAATCTTGTTAACCTGGTCCTTGTGGTCACTAAGGATACCACGGACTACAGTGTAAAAACCAGGAGTACACTTAGCTTCATCACCAAAGTCGGCAATAAGACGAGCAATCAATAACTCCTGTAACTTATTTAAATGCTCCTTCATATCACTTCTTGCCTAGCTTAGTGATTGGGAAGACATGACCAGCAACATAACCAACTACAAATAACATACCAGCAAACCAAAGACTGCCTAAAAATGATTCCATATTAATTCTCCTTTTTACTTAACTTACTGTAAGCCGCATCAAAAGCGGGGTCTGATGCCCGTAATGCAGCAACCATTTCCCGGGGGGTAACTGGATCAGACTCGTCTAGCGTCTTCTTAGCTAACTCAGCCTGCTCTAGTTTAGCCTTAGGAATAAATAAACCTAAAGAATAGAATATACCCTTAAGTAATGTACCTAGTCCGGTATACCAAAGTATAAAGCAAATAGCAATTATACTAAGAGTAATCATTATATAAGATAATAAACTAGCCCACCAAGGAACCTTGTCTTCTACTTTGGTTAACGCAACCAGTGTAGACTTAGTTAGATTAACTATAGTATCTTGTTCTTTCCTTCCAGCAGATGCTTCTGCTTGAATCGACGCAACATCTATAACCTCGGTTTTTGTGGCTTCATCAATTCTAATAAACCTTTCCTTAGAAGATTGAGCCAAAGTAGATACTTGATTAGCATCTTTTGCGATTTGTGCTGTTGGTGATTTACAACCAACTAGAACTAAACATAGTAGTAATATATACTTATACATTACTTTCTTCTTTCTAGTTCAACAACCCTGGCTTTAAGATCATCTAGTATTGCTTTGTGGGTAGCATCATTAGATGAAACTTGGATTTGAGCTTTAACCAAGTCTTGAACAATTGTTTTTAGTTCTGATAAGTCTTGATTTGTTTTATCTATCATTTGTGATCTTTTGCCAATATCAACAAAAAAAGCACCAACACCAACGGCTAAAACAACCAATTGGAACCATTGAACTAATATAGCAGATGTTTCTTTTTCTTTTGGTGGCATAAGATTTCCTTAGGTTTCCGAAGTTGCGGTTGAGTTTATTCCCTGGTTAGCTGGCAATCCCCCATCTTGTATTAAGTTTAACATACCATCAGTACTAAGTATGCTAAGCCTAATCCAAAGATCACTTGGTAATCCAACATTAACAAATTTTACGGCACATTCATTTCTACCAGAAATAGAACTACCTGAATTGGTAGTCCAGTTATTGCTATTAGCTGTATTAGTTGTTTTAGTATGTTTTGTAAATACGGGTTTTGTAGCTATTTTATCAAATTGTTGATGAATCTTTGTTACAACACCAGAGTTTTGACCTGATGGCGAACCCATATAAACTTCTTTAAACTGCAAAGGATATCCAGTAAAGTTATACCAATCAGTTAATCCGTTTGCTGTTCCTGTGTTATGCGAACTAATTGGTAATTCTGCATATCCTGTTTGATTGCCTGATGCAGAAGTAAATTCATCAAAAGAATACATAGTTAAGTCCCAATTCCAGGGACCATAATCTAATTCCGAGTCCGCAACAGAACCAGTTCCTATTAAATCTCTTGCTCTAGGTAATGTAGTAAAATGATTCGGTGCTGTTTTTCTAAATATTCTTGAATATCCAATTGATTTTACTCTTGGTACTATAACTCCAATTGTAACTACAAGTCTATCTTTTTGATTTGGGGCTGTTCCTATTCTTTCGATAGATTCATTTTTTACATATACTTTAATCTTAGAATAGTCAACTCTTGTTTTTACATAATTACTTTGAGCTTCAGTTATATTATTTTGAAAAATACTATCTAATCCAGCAGCTGTATCTGTAAGAATATTACTAGATGAGAATCTACTATTGGATGCAAATCCATGTTCTAGTATAATACTTGTTTTTAGTTTGTTTATTCCTGCTTGATAGAATGAGCTTGTTGTGTTTCCTGCTTTACAAACAACTCTAAAAACATATTCATCTACTGGATCTGGAACAAATCTACTTGCTTCTGAAAACAGCTTATTAGCATCTATATTTAAAAGATGTGTACCAACTAAACCGTCAGCGTGTTGTGGTGCAGTAAGAGCACCAATTCTAATATCGTTTGGTCTATGTGGCCAAGGCCACCAAATGCCACCTTGTGTATTACCAGCAAGTGGTGAATCAGGATCTGTAGAGCCATTTAAAAACCCACCAGTAACATCAAATCCAGAATATACAATTGGTGGTACATATGTTGGATTTCCAGCGGTAAATAATCTCATATTAAAACCACTTACGTTTCCTGATAATGTTGTACCAACATCAGATAACATCCAATCTATATCTGCATGTCCAAAGAAAAATGGATTGTCAGTATAGTATTGGCCTACCCATTGAAAATTCCAGTTTTGCCATACACCATCTGCTTTAAAAACAGTTCCATTGTTTGTTTTCCAATTGGTTGTTCCATAATCTGTTGTTCTTGGTCTTGACCAACCCTCAAATCTAACATGTTTTCTTAATGCGTCTAAGTCACCAGCATTCTTTGAAAAATAACTATTTGTTCCTGGTGGTTGTGTTAGCTGTGGATTATTACCATGCCCATCTCCCTGAATAGCAGGAAAAGTTGTAGTGTTTTTATCCCATGCTAAAGCTAAGGCTGCTTTATTATAGTAAATAATCTGTTCTGGAATTTTCCAAAGAACATTAACTGCTGCTTCTGAGCTTTCAAGCCTTTTAAACGATACATCTTTAAATGTATTATATTCAGCAGATATAAGAGAAGCTTTTCTTCTTCTTACAAATCGTTCTTTTACGACAACATTATTATTTGCATTTTCCCATTCTTGATTTGGTAGTGGAAATGGACTAACTACTTCTCCGCCTGATGCAACTTCTATTCTATCATTCATTGCAGCAAAAGCAAAATCCCTTAATGCAGCTAAATAAAAATCATGGTATTTTACTGTTACACTTGAGTTTACATCTATAAATCTTGGTGTAGAGTTTACTGTTAATTTTCCTGATAATCCAAGTGCGGATGCACCACCTAAAGAACCTAAAGTACTAAATGCAGAGTTTTCTCTAACAGGAATACTAGATAAGCAAGAGGTAACACATTCTGGTACAGATAGATAAAAATGTTTTACACCATAGCATTCTATTTTTGATGTAAAAACACTTCCCGGCGTAGCAACTTTAGTAAAATATGGCGAAACAGTATAAGTTCCAGTAGCATTGGTAATATTAAAATATTGTAATAGTGTACCAGCACCCGAGTAATAACCATCTGTTGAGTATAGTTCTTCTGGTTTATTCCAAAACATTGTTGCTGAATTATCTAAATAAATTGGTGTTACTTCATTACTCTTAACTGTTTGTAGTCTGTTTTCATTTAGATTCCACAATAATTTTACTTTAATTGGGTTTGCAACATTTGCTGCAATATTATCAAACCTATTTTCAATACTTTGAAGATATAGTGTAAAATCTGTTATTGGTGGATTTTGGCTTTGTGATGTTGGTACTTGAGATTGAATTATGCTATATACTGTAGGTGGATCTGGTATTACCCAGTTATTATTATCGTCTTTAAAGTTGTTTAACTTTGAACCTACATCAACACCAGGTCCTGCAGCTGAATAAGCTATAGAAGTATTTAAATTCCCTTGAAAGACTCTACCTGGTGTGACAACTGGAGTACTAAACAAATTAAAAGAAGCTTGAGTATTTATCCACCTAAATATTGTAGAATCATACTTAAGAATATCATTATTTGCTGGTGGATTTGGTAATGTTACATCAGTTAAACTATTTAAGTCTGTAGATACGCCATTACTGGCAACAAACTTAGTTCCATCCCAACTAAGGGTAGAGTTTGGATCAAGGTTTTCAAAATCAAATATTACTGGATTTGGGCCACCAATACTAACAAAATTAAATGAAGATGCTGTTACAAGTGTCCATTTATCTGGGTGACTTGTCGGACTTTCTCCAGCTGTTGTTAACTGTAAACACCGATAAACTGATCCGCTAAATGTAACTACAGAACCAATCTGATAAACAGACCCATTACTCCATGCAGGAATACTGTTTAGGTCGGTAAATACATTATTATATGTAGATCCACTTAGTTCTTTTTCTTGTGTTAAAAAGAGTAACTGATGAAAGGCTGAGTTAAGTTCAGTAGCCGATAGTTTTGCACCATCACTAAATACAGTAAGCATTCTTTGGTCATTAGTTATTCTTCTAATAACAACCTGACCAGATGGAGCGGAGTTAAATACAATGTTAGTACCTTGGATTGTGTATTCAGTATTTTCTACCCGTAGTGTTTCTACTCCGTTTACTGATGGTCTTGTGTATACATAAATCTGATTAGAAATAGGTATTTCACAAATGTAATATAAAGAATCGTATGAGAATGTAGTACCACCAGCTGCATTAAAAACTGCTTCTACATTGCTGGCTAAAATAGGTAGATTTGCTGAATAACTATAACAAGGCATTGTAAATTCTCCTTATTCTATACTTGTATTTAACGATCTCCAGTTACCAATGATGTCTATATTAGTAATGTTACAAGGAGTCGGATAGTCTGATTTAATGAATATTTTGCATGATTCTGAGTAAGATAAGATTTTAGCAAAGTGTTCACCTACGGCATCAATCTTAATATTACCTTGAATTGATTGTAAACTGTTAATATCAAAGGGGTAGAATGAAACATTTGTTGATGGTCTACCACGTCTTTGAATTTCAATATCGTAAACACCAGAATTAAGGTGTCTGGTTGTAATTCTCTTAAGGTTTAATACACCCTCTACAACCTGTCCTGAACCCTGGCCACCGCCACGGATTACCTGTTGAGATAGTTCTATAGACATTTCATAAGATCTACCAACCCAAACAGAGTTAGCTGTAATATTACCAGAAACAGTAAGTTTGGTATATCCAGTAACATTATCAACAAAGGTATTTACGATATTTATATCTGTATAAGCATCATTACCCCATGCTGAAGACTTTATAACTGAGTTTATTCCTGGATCATAAAATGGTAATGTAATTATTGTATTTGTACCATTAAATGTCATAAATGGTGTAGTTATAAGTGTTAACCAATCAATCATTGGTGTAGTAAATGGCACCGTTTCTAGGGATGTAAAGTAAACCGTTATGGCTTTATTTGTTGAATTAGCAGTAGCGGGTCTTTTTGATATAATATAAAAGTCTTTTTCGTAGGTTTTAAGTGCTACTATGTCATCCTCTGGAGCTAGTATCCATTTATGAAAAGCATTTTGAGCAACCTGTTCGCCATTAGTTCTAAATACAAAGTTAAATAGTTCATTTCTATTATTATCATCTACCATGTGAATACTATCTGTAGATGAACTTGTAGTTAAAACTCTAATATTTTCTGGTAAGTAATCTTTACAGTGCTGGCTAACATCAATAGCTGTGGAGTATTCAGTTGTAGCATTACCACTACCTAAATACATATACATTTTACTGGCATTAGCAAAGAAAATATTATTACCAAGTTTTTGTGGTTCAGTAATTTTAGAGGTGCTATAAAAAGATGTAGGTCTAAACTCTACGTTAAATGGAGAAATACCTACGTCAGCAGAACCCCCTCGGACTTCAAATTGTAAAGACCCAGCAGTAGCTACAAACAATGTACTCTGAAAAGGTACAATATAAGTAAGTTTGTTATAAACACCTACAGTAGCCTGAATATCAATAGGATCTGCTTCTGTTACATTTTCAATATCGTTAATCCAGAAATCAAAATAATCATTTAGTCTACTAGAAAATATTGTATTTTCCGTAGCAATCCAAAGTCTACTTTTCCATAAAGTAATACCTTGAATTTTTTCTTTTCTAGTAAAGGCTGTTGGTCCGGGATTACTAATATCAGTACCAGAAATCCTAGGTTGTACCGGTAATGGCCTTACTTTCCAATTACCATTACCACTTACATCTTTGTAAATTATAATGGGTAGTCTTCTATGATCAAATACAGAATTTGGTGATTCAGATCGTACTCTTTGGTAATACGGATTTTTTGTATATCTAAATGTTCTATAATATGAAACTGGAAATGTACTATAAGAATTACGAGCAAAAAATACTTTACCATAACCCGAAGTTGCTGTGTCTCTATTTAAAGGAGATAGCGGTGATGTTAAATAATACTGGTCTGTGGCAAAATTAATTGTGTTACCAGCACCAACTGAAATTAATCTAGGTGTGTCAGTTAAGTGACTAAGGGATCTTGTAGCTTTAAATCCACAAGTTGAATCAATAGCATTTTGAATATCACTAAGGGGTGTTTGTGGAATAAACTCAAAACTTTCTCTATTTTGCCCTATGTCTTCTTCTTCTCCACCAGAACCAACACTTAATTCAATATCATCTCTAACATTTTTATATACTGCAACCCCACCTTGAGCTAAATTATCTTCGGTTTGTGGTGTTGGAACAGCACCAGGATCTGAAACTTTATAATTAAATACATCTCCAGAGTGTATGTATTGATTAGTTTCAAATGTATTCGCCCATCCAGCAGGTGTTGATGTTAATTCTAAAGCTGCATTATCTGGTAAAAAATCTATATCAATTAGTTTATTCCAGAGAATTATACCAACATCAAAATCGGCAGATCCAAATGTATTTTTAGTTGTTGCTGGGCTTACGGATGATTTTAAGGTTCTTGCAATTGGATAGCTAAATGTAGAGTTTTTGTTACCATATGTTAAGTACTCAAACACAGCTCTGTTAAATCCAGATGTATTACTTATTGTTGTACCTACAGATGGGTCAACGGTTTCTTTTACCCATTCAGTAGGTTCAATCCTATAAACAGTAATAAAATTAGATAGGTTTATTTCTTCATTTGTATTTGGATTAATATAGCTAGAAGATGGCTCAAAGTCATATCCAGATCTGTTAATTATAATGCAATAACGATTAAAACCGTCAATATCTAAGAAATGGAAATATAAATTATCAGCATTAAAGTTAAGGTTAAGGGGAGGATTTAGATTTAAGATATCTAAATATGCGCTCCCCCCACCCGTATTAATACTACTTAGTGGTGGTCGTTTTTCGGCAGACCTCTCCAGCGTAACCAAGCAGTTGTCAATATTCTCTGCTTCGGTTGTCAATCGTTTAGTAGGAGCTTGTCGCCCTACCCCACCACTAAGGCTGTTAATTGGAAGTCTTATAAATGCCATTAGAACCTCGTTCTTGTAAAGTATGGATCGTTACTTAGAATACCACGGCGATTAACTGCTGATCTTGTGCCGGGATCACCTAAGAATATAGATCTGTTCTTTTTAAATATATCAGATGCTCTGCCCCTAGATACCAAGACTTCTTCTTGCATAGCAAGTCTTTTATCTATATTAATATCACCTTGAGTAATCATTTGATACTCTCTGGCGGCAGTTTCCATAATTGCTCTTTGTAAAGGAGAATCAATATCATCCCAACCATATTTACTTGCTTCGTTACCTAGTAAAACAATAACTTCGACATCCAAAGACTGAGTAAAAACATCTGTTTGCTTGGTGATGTTGAATAGCCTAGTAGGATTGGACTTTAATGTAGTCTGAATCACCTCCCCCGTCGTAGGATCGAACAGAGGCTCAACAACCTGGGCATAACAAGCAAGAGATGGTAAGTTAATTTTACCATTAACGTCAGGAGCAATTGTCGTTACATATCTATTATTAGCTAACCCCCTTAGTTGATAGGTTTTTATGGTCTGCTTAAGAATAAACTCTGCAACACTTATATCAACCCCGGCTTCTGCGCCAAGGTTATTAATAAGATGTTCACCTGAAACAAGCAACATGTGGTTCACAGCTTCGGTATAGCTATAGGAACCCATTACTTAGCTCCCTTCTTTCCATAAGGAACAAGCCTGTTTAATGCTTCTTGGCGTTTCTGACAACCACAGCCTTCTGTTTGCTTGAAGCCAAGCTTCTTAGCAACATTAGCTACGGTATCACCAAGTCCACGGGACGATTGTTGTACTGGATTGTATGGTTTTAACATATAATCCTCCCTTCTAAAAAAAATGCCTAGGGGACCTTTCGATCCCCTAGGCACGAATAAATTATATCAAATTATAGGTTGTAGCTGGCCTGAATAGCAGCGCAGAGTTCAGGACGGAGGATACCAGCACCACCCATGATGCTAGCAACTGTAAAGAATGTACCTCTACGAATATCCTTAACAGTTTCAACCTTCATACCCTGTAAACGCATTGAGCAGACAGCGTTACGCTGCCAAATCAAAGCTTTAATTGGGTTTAGTGTAGTACCAGAACCAGTAACTGGAGCTGCGGGTACGTTGTTTCCAGTTGGAGCTAAAACTGTACCTGTCGGAGCATATTCATTGCTACCAGTCCAGTTAAAGTCATACTTTGGATCACCAAGATCCCAAGTATAACCAGTTGTAGTAACTAATCCAGTTGATGGGCTTACAACTCTACTTACAGTAGCTGAGTCATTACCTCTAGACTTAACAACAACACCGTCAAGTTGAGCAAGGTGGTTGCTCTTAATAATCTTAACACCCATGTATTCAAGCATATCGGTAATACCAAACATGCCTTGGTTTAGACCGGCACCCAAACCACCAGCTTCTGATACACCACCAAAGAATGGTCTACCAGCACCACCGACAAGACCAGTAGCATCTCTAGCAATACCTAAAGCACGAATGTCATGGAATGCAGCTGGAGTAACCGCGCAGTATACTTCACCAGCAGGAACGTCGCTTTCCTGAAGGTTAACCATATACATTTCAAGGCGTTGTAGTAAAGCAAGAGCAGCATTTGTTCTATCAGTATCGGTTACAGAAGTACCACGATTACCGAGGTTATTAAATACTGCGTTTGGTGTAAATCTAAATTTACTGGCATCATAGTTATCATTATTCATACCAGCAAGGCTAGATCCAAATGGATTTCTAGCTGGTGCAAATGCGCCCTGAGCAATCATGCAAGCAATTTGCTTGTCACGGACGTTAGCTAGAGCAAGACCAGCCTGACGAGCTAGCTCGGCTCTATAGTCCCACTGAGTAAGCATGAGGTGGATATCATCAAGCTCAAAGTAAGCGGCCATAGGACGCTGATCAAGTGAGATATCGAACCAACCTGGGGTTGAGATACCTGAGTCACCAACGAGTTCTTCACCGGCTTCCCAAATACCTTTGTGACCAACAACACCAGTAATTGGAAATCGTTTAGTAGTACCTGATTCAATGGTTTCAGTTACAACCATTGGTTCAAATACGTTGTACTGGTCATAGGCGTGAAGAACTTCACCAGACCAAACTGGTAACCAGTAATCTGGGTTAGCGGTCCCAGAAGCAGCTGGTGTAGAAATATTAACAGCTGCTTGACCACCTTTTGGCCATGTGTTATTAGTTGCTGATAAAAAACCGCCGTCTGGACCTGAGTCAATTGGGAAAATATTATCAATATTTGGATAAGGCATTTTTGTTTCTCCTTAAAAAAAGTTTCTCTCTGTTATAAATACATATATAGGAGAAACCATCAATTATTCCGTGTCCTTGTAAGAAAAATATATACAAATTTCTTACAGGATTATACGGAGTTAACGATTTCTAAAACCATACTTACTGGTATTAATCATCATTACTTCAACAGCCCGTCTAAAATTGGGATCGGTACGATACCGGGGGTCTGACAAAGCAGCCCTCTGTTCATTGATGTTATTAAATACCTGTAATTGTTGCGGAACTTGTGATGAATTAACCCGATTACCAACTGGCTTAGGTTCCTGTGAAGTAGCCTGTGGTTTTGCATTTATTGCTTCGTATCTGGCTCTAAGACCAAGTAGAACATTTTTATATGCGTTGGACTGCAAAGCGCGATTAGTGGCATCAACTTCCTCTTGTGAAAGATTTTCTTGTGCCCACTTGAACAAGCGTTTTAGGTTGTCACTGCCTCCTACAACCGAAGCCGCCTCGTCCCATGATTGCTTAGCTAACGCTTTGCGACCACGAATCATCTGCTCTATAATGACATCATCAGCACCCATTCGCTCTTTGATTTCGTTTCTGGTAGCTGGGCTTACGTTACCAGTAGAGTCAATTTCACGACCCCACTTTGCCCAATCTTCAGAACTAACTTTAGAACCAGCTGGTGGCTTTGATGCATTTTGTGCACTGATCTGTAAAGTTTCTTCTACAGAAGACAAATCCTCAGGTGGCTGAGGTGGTGTAGCTTGCACGGGTTGTTCCTGATATCCAGGATTAGCTAAACCGTTTTCATTATACTGCTTTTTCAGGGCAGCAATTTCCTGCCTAGCTTGTGTAAAGCCTTTACGGGCTTCTACAAGACTGTTAAACCACGAATCCGCATCCTTAAAATTGGATGGGATTTTATTACCTTGATCCTGAACATATTTGTTAAACATTGCTCTTTCGTGAGTAATAACAGGATCTTCGGCTGGTGTAGTATTAACTAGTTCTGGCTGAGTCTCGACAGGCTGAGATTGTTCAACACTTGTTGGTTCTAACATTATATTAACTCTCCTTTAGATTGTTGGTCATTTACGACCAGTCTTGGATTTTTTGGTTGAGGTTTTAGATGTATCTGGCTTTGGGCCAGTCCTATTTTTAATGTATTCTTTGTTTACTTTTGGTTTCATTTTTTAAGTTTATTTACAATACCAATACCAGTTCTGTGGTAATTTCTTTCTGTTTGTGTTAAAGTACCACTACTATTAATATCACCACCATTAAGGTATGATAATCTGGAAACCAATTCACCGCCAGAAGATATTGTTGTAAAAATAAGATTAGTATTATTAAATAAAGTAGTTGTAAACTGGGGGGTACCACCAATAGAAATAGAATTATCAGCTGGTGTTAATTGTGAAAGTTCTAATATCCAAGTACTACCCTTTGCATAAACATCATTTTTAGGTTTAATTAATAAAGTACCGCATTGATTTCCAGCTGTACCACCCCCGGTATCTGCATCAACTACAGTAGTATTATTAGCAAGCGATATCCAAACAGGCATCCAATTAGGGTTTTCTTCGTATCTTCCTCTAGAATTTAATACAAATTGTTGAAAATGCCAGGATTGAATATTAATTCTAAATGTTTGAGTTGCTCCAACTATAGTATCAGAAAAACTTATGTTTGATCCTTGAATATTTTGAAAATCTGTTTCAAGTGGATCTACTTGTTCCCAGTAATCTTCATTTATTGGTAGTTCATGTGCAACAGTTGTATTAACTGTGCACGCATAGTATAATCCTTGATATTCAGCATATTCTCCATCAAAATAAAAAGAAGTTTCATCAAAAGAAGATACACCAGTAAATGGGTAACCTTCTACTAAAGCTAGTTCAAATGCTGGTTTATTAGGAGAATTTCCTATTGTATTAAATCCAGTAGAGGTTGAGCTTCCAGTTATAGATATTGTTAATCCACTTGAAAGTGGATTGGCTCCCATATTAGATACTGACCAAAATTGTGCATCACTACCTCTTTGTCTTGGAATATCAATTTGAATGTTTCCTTGAGCGGTTTTACTTAATCTAGCTATATTATACGGACCCTCCGCTTTAGAAACTGTTATATTTGATGCAGCTGGTAAAGGTTCAGCTGAATAGCTTAGTGGACTAATTGAACTAACATATACAGTTTCACTATTTAGTGCTATTAAATTTCCAGATACTGTTTCGGATGATTTTATAAGTAAAAATCTAGTTGATCCGCTAGTTGCTTGATCAAAAGCTCCAGTTTCAGCTCTTATAATTGATCCACCACCACCGCCAGTTGCTTCATTTACTGTACTTTGTGTTGTTGCTAAATTAAAAGTTGCAATTGGTGGATTAAAGGGGGTATCGTTTTGTGTTGCTGGTATTTGTTTTAAATCAATATTAGGGGTTGTTAAAAGACCGGTTAAACGTGTTTTGTTAACCGGTAAATTAGTTGATCCTTCTATATTAAATGAACTGTTTCCATTAGGTGAAGCATATGCCCCAAAAGCTAAAGCGTATGCTTGTTGAATTGAAATGTTTGGCATATTATTACCTCACTTGAGTTTTTTAAGAATTTTTTGACCGGTAAAATGATATAGTTTTTCTGTATCTGAAACAGAAACATTAGAGTCAAATGATCCACCTTCTTTGTAGATTAATCCACTGGATATAGATAAATCATCTGAATCTGCAAGATTATAGCTCTGGTTTGGTGGGTTTAAAGTACCATCTTGTGCTAAAGACGGTACTGTACTTAAGTTTATTAGGTTTCCACTAACTATGGTTTTTAAATCTACGTCTTGCCCAGTTTCATCTGTTAATTTAAACTTAGTATTACCTACTGGTGAAATAAAACAACCCTTAACTAGAGCATATACTTGTTGAAAAGAAATATTTGGCATTATTTTTCCTTATTTTTTAGTTTTATAAACAACCATACCGCTTGTATTATAAGCTTTGTTAATTTCATCTAAAGATAATCTACCAGTTAAATCACCACCGTATTTAAATACCTGTTTTTGTTCGTTTGGGTTAACTGTGGTATCAGTAATTAATTTATCTGTGGTTGCTAATTTAAAAAATTGTGGTACTTCTACTAAAGGAGTAAATCCACCAGTATCCCAATCAGCTAACACTTCTGAATAATCTTCATAAGTTATATTTTCTAAATTAAATAAATCAGTACCTATTCTGTTACTAAAAAGTACTTCTGTAGGAACACCTTTAAATGTTTTTTGAGAACCAAAGTAATTAACACCAGATGATAAAGATAAAGATTGAAACCGTGAAATGTAAGTATTTTTGTCTGTTTCTGTATTAACTTCAAGAATTCTAGGATATGTTTGTATTAAATCCGATTCTACTATATTTAATTCTGGGTTATTTGCAATTATTCTGTTTGGTTGTGTAATTTGCCAGCTTTTATCATCTAAGATAATTTTTATTACTCTATAAGTAACCTCATCAAACATTGCAAAACCATTATTTATTCCATTTACAGAGTATAGATTATTAATAGAGCATGGCGAGTAAGGAGGTGATTCCGAACATCCCTGATATACACCAGATGAACTAATATTTGCTGGTGTAGAAGCACTAGCACTAGACCCCTGACCCCCAAATACAAAACTTGTTGTATTATCTAGTTTTATAAACTTAAACATTAAAATTGAACCAGAGTCACCTGTTTGAACACCACTTAAAAAATCAGTATAGAGAACTGTTGGTGGTTTATTATTCCAAGGAAAAGAACTAACACCACATCCGGCAGACGAAAAATATAATTCACCTGGCGAATAAGTAATTGAACTCATTCCGCCAGTTTTCTGTATACCTACAGTATGAAAAGAAGATTGAATAATAAGTGGAGAGGGTCCAGTATATGTAGTAGTAGTGCTAAAACCTAAAAATTGATTTACTTTTCTAAGAAAATTCTTGTTAAAGGCAAATAACATTGTTGCATTTTCCGGTACTGGGGTTTTAAATGCTATAATAGAAGAATCTGAGAAACCTTGAAAATCCTCAATTTTTACATCTGGGTATTTATCTGTTATATCTATTCCTGGGTTTTGTAAAGCAAACCAAGTAGGATATAAACTTGGTTTCATAAACCCAGAACCAATTACTGGAATACCAGGAGATCCAGGTGGAATTGTAAAATCATCCCCATTACCAAATCCACCAGCTTGTCTTGCTTGTCTAGTATAAAAATTAGTTCCATCAGTTACTGTAAAAGTTCTTTGGTTATTTCTATAATGATCACAAACTAATAAATGTTGTCTAGTTAGTAATGTAGAAATACGGTTACCAAGTGCATTCCAACCACCCCTTGGTTTATCGTATACTCGCTCATAGAAAGCTATACCAGAATAGTCAAATCCTGCCCATTCTGTGTTTTGCATAACATTTGGATTTTTAGATACAATTTCTGTTGGATTTACTAAACTATAGTTAAAAATTTGGTGTCTACTTGGATTAAAATTATCTTCTGGTTGGTAATATGAAATAGGAATTCCATTAAATGTTGAAGCAACAAATGGTCCAACAATATTACCAACTGTAGTAAAATTTGGTGCTTTTGCAATAAAATCACCTTCAGCAATCCAATCATTTGAACTATGCGGTACAAACGACCAAATCACACCAGGAGAAGGTGCTATATGATCTACAGTTAAATAGCCCTGTCCTTTGGTTGTTGGGGTAACTGCCCTTACTATTAACCAAGAGCTTACGTTTCTTCCGCCATCACGGGTTGTTTTTACTACGACAATATCATTAACATTAAATCCTGCTATATTTGTAATTAAATACTTTGCACTAAAGGTATTGCCGCAATAATACATACTAACTCCTCAGTTGAATAATTTTCTATTAATTTGATATTCGTAAAATGAAACTATTTCTGGTTCTGTATTACCTGTAGCGTATGTTATACCTGAAATTCCTGGTTTAATATCATACGGTAAAGCAATAATACTAGAAGCTGGGAGCATACAATCAAAATTTGGATTTATTATCCCATCTCTTAATATTTTTATAACAGCGTGACTTAAATCAATTTTATCATTTCCGTGCATTCTATGGGCAGAAATAATAAAATGAGTAGCACGAGATGGCACTATAATTAACCCATCTTGAAATTTTGTTGTAAATAAATGTAAGTATTGGCCATTTATAGAATTCATAATTACGATGAAATAAACTCAAGAAATGTTACAAATTGGGCTAATTCACTAGAAACTGGAGTTATTGCAAAAGTAGTTCCGCGTAAAGCAACTGGAATACCAAGTGGAACTAGTACTTCTTTAGATCCAGTGGGATACTCTGCTGCTGATCCAGTTATTCTTACAGATGCATGTGTTTTGTTATTAAAGCTACTATTCATACCAAAAATCATATGAGTGCAGTTTGTTGGTATTGCTAATCCAGCATTTACAGGTGCGGTATTTAACACTCTAAATTTACCATTAAGTGGTATCATTTCTTACCCCCACAACCACATGACATTTTCTTTGTAGATTTTTTCTTTTTCTTTGCCATTATTTTTTTCCTTTTTTAGATTTTTCCCACCTAACGGGTTTAGAACTTTTTTTAGCCTTAGTACCCTTAGCGGTACATTGAGCTTTGGTTGGTCGGCAAGCGGGATAAGAACCCCCTGAAGAGGCAGACTTTCGACCACATGGCCCACCAGTCTTACAGTTTACCCAGCCCTTACCATTGTTCCGCTTGAACCAACCATGTAATCCGTACTTCTTTTCCTGAGAAAAGTCAGCCATTACTTCATACCCTTCTTAGTCATCATCTTCTTCCCTGTCTTTTTAGCTGCTACCTTAGCATCAGCCTTACCTTTAGCGGTGTATGGGAATGTCTTCTTACCTACTTTTGGCATATTACTTTCCTCCCTTCTTGGTCTTATTGCCCCAGTTTTTGGCACCTACCTTGCGGCATTTGACCATTGCGCCTGAAGCATATGCGCTGTGTTTACCTTTATATCTAGCCATTACTTTATTGTAACAGGCATCTTTTGGCATAATACTCACCTTTCTATGATTCTAACTGCTAGGTTATTTGAATTTATTTAGCTCCACGGACCAACAGATAAAACATTATTAGTTCCTACTGGGGTAAATGTTATATAAGTTCCCATCTTTACTACATTAGTACCACCAGGATTTGCACTGAATGCAATCTTTGGTACAATAGTTACAGAGTCTGCTGTTTTAATAATACCAGTAATAAAAGCATTATAGCTGTTAGTTGAGAATGTAGAATTAGTTATATTTCCACCACCAGTAGTATTATAAAAAGCAGAATCTTGAGTTGTTAATGCTGCACCGCCATTACTTGGTGTACCAATAGTAGCAAAGTGTATTGTTGGTGGATTGACTGTAGGACCATCAATAAACTTTAATGCTAAGTGTCTTGCTGTAGTTGTACCCATAGTTAAATATAAATAACCCCTAATTTGGTATGTAGTATTGGCAGCAAGTGTTATTGTATCTTGAGGTACATCAAATATATTTTGATCACCAGTGGCAGCTAAGATTGTTCTATCAGATGTTAGTATAGATGTTTGTTCACATGGTATAAGACCACGGCCAGATGAGTTATTACCATATATAATATTACCATCGTGCTCAATCACACCAGTCACTGAGGTATTTAATACGACTGATGATAG
>Ga0172372_10000383_pt1 | contig 68416 bp, 50 predicted proteins | sample LakKiv5m_2_FD_114544 | JGI IMG/M metagenome (GOLD analysis project Ga0172372, IMG submission 114544) | Freshwater microbial communities from Kabuno Bay, South-Kivu, Congo - kab_092012_9.5m | ecosystem: Environmental > Aquatic > Freshwater > Lake | place: Democratic Republic of the Congo...
GTTAAAGATGCAATTCCACCTTTAGCGGCAGCGTATCCGGGAACATAAATGCCTCCCTGAAAAGAAAGTAAAGAAGCTATAAAAATAATTTTTCCACCGCCTCTTTCAATCATTTTAGCACCTAAGGATCTGCTTAATAAAAATTGAGCTGAAAGATTCACTTCTAACACCTGATCCCAGTATTCATCAGAATGAATAACTGCAGGATTTCGCAAAATTGTACCCGCATTATTTACCAGAATATCAATGATCCTGTTATCATCTGATAACTTCTCCAGAAAATCATATATTTGAGCGCGGTCTGAAAAATCACATTGATAGGCATAAAAATTTCTACCCAGCGCCTTAATCGTTTTCTCTATTTCAGCATCATACAGTTCCAGGGTAGCGGAAACGCCAATGACATCAGCCCCAGCTTTAGCCATTGCTTCAGCTATAGCAAAGCCAATTCCTTTTTTACAACCGGTAACTAAAGCAACTTTTCCCGTTAAATTAAAAATAGGCAACATATCAGATTATTTTAAATCTAATGGATTAACTTTATCCATATCACTATATTCCAGATTTTCTCCACCCATCCCCCATATAAAAGAATAGGCAGCAGTACCAACCCCGGAATGAATAGACCATTCAGGTGAAATAACCGCATTTTGATTTTGACAAATCAAATGTCGGGTATGATCAGGCTCCCCCATCAAATGAACCAGTATCTGATCTTTCGGAAGATCAAAGTAAAAATAGACTTCATTTCTTCTGATGTGGGTATGAGGGGGAAATGTATTCCAGGTACTGGGAGCAACTAAATCGGTTAAACCCATTACCAGCTGACAGGTTTGTAATCTCTCCTTCACTATTATTTTATATATATTTCGGCGATTGGCAGTCTCGAATTCACCCATTTCAGCTGGAATCACATCTTTTATCGGAATAAACCTATCTGGATATACCGCATGTGCTATGACAGAATTCAAATAAAACATGGCAGGATTAGCTTGATTTTCAGAGGAAAAAAAAATATTCCGTTTTCCTCTTCCAATGTAAAGGGCATCTTTTTTGTTCAGCATATAAGGAACGCCATCCACTTCCACACTTCCTTTACCGCCTATGTTAATAATACCGAGTTCTCTTCTTTCCAAAAAATATTCAGCTTTTGTGATTTCTTCAAAAGGATGTAAAGAAACCTTTGCATTTACAGGCATTACGCCCGCTAAAATAAACCGGTCCTGCAGGGAATAGACTAACTCAACATGATCGGGCTGGAACAAATTGGATACTAAAAATTTAGCCCTCAGTTCATCTGTTCCCATATTACGGACTTCATTAATGCCACTTGAAAATCTAATCTGGTATGATTCTGACATAAGACAAGTTATTTATGAACATTTAACACAAAATTCGGCCGAATGTAAGTAAAATATAATTAATTTGCTGAAATTAGATTTTCGATTTTTAAATTTTAGATGTAAAAGAATATGAATGTTTTTAAAAAAGGATCTCTCCAACTTGCTTTTTTAATTTTTTGTGTGCCCTTTCTATTAAGTGCACAGCAAAAAGTACAAACAATCAGAGGAACAGTAAAAGATAAAACGACAAAAAGTCCATTGGCTTTTGCTACCTTAAATATTGAGAAAAGTGAAAAGCCAATTGGAACTGTTACAGATGAAAATGGACAATTCATATTGACAGGTGTACCTGTTGGCCGACAAAGTGTAAGATGCACCTATCTGGGATATGCCACATTCCTCTCTGAGGAATTCATATTAACATCTGCTAAAGAATCGGTTTTAAATATAGAACTTCAGGAGGAAATTCAATCTCTGACAGCCGTTGAGGTTGTTGCATCGCAAAATACCAATGCGCCTGTCAATGAATCAGCGCTGGTAAGTACACGATCATTTTCTGCCGAGGAAACGGAAAGAATGCCTGCAGGGGTGAATGATTTAGGGAGAATGGCTATATCATACCCCGGTGTAACAAGAGGGGGAGATGATACAGAAAATGATATAATTATCAGAGGCAATTCTTCATTTGGCATGTTATGGAGATTGGAAGGTATTGATATTCCAAACCCCAATCACTTTGCAAGGCCGGGTACCTCAGGAGGCGGTATAACCGTTTTTAGTGCCCAATTACTTTCTAGGTCTGATTTTTCAACCGGTGGGATGTCCGCAGAGTACGGAAATGCCCTTTCAGGAACTTTCGATGTTCATTTCAGGAAAGGTAATATGGAAAAAAGGGAGCATAGGGTTAAAATAGGCTTATTAGGTCTGGACTTTGCTACCGAGGGTCCAATAAAATCTCAACAGGCATCCTATCTGATTAATTACAGATATTCGACCCTAGGTTTACTTAACAAAATGGGCTTTCATTTGATTGGGGAAAGGGTTTCCAATGATTTTCAGGATTTATGTTTTAATCTGGCTTACCAAAGTAAGGACAAGAGAACCTTTTATACAATTTTTGGCATGGGAGGACTGAGCGTTGAAAATTATACCCCCGTTGTTGATCCCTTAAAAAGAAATCCAGGTACAGCGAATCATTGGGAAGATCGGATACAAGGCAGTAATATGGGTGCTGCAGGTATAACCTTAACCAGGCTCATTGATAAATCTTCCTTCCTGAAAGCTGTTTTATCTGTAAATTCAAGCCATATTTTTAGAAAATATGATACCTTATCATTAAATGATGAGCGTTACAGATATAATACCCAAAAATATCTGGAAGATAGAATTTCAACTTCTGTTACCTACCAGAAAAAATTAATGGATGGAACAACATGGAAGAGTGGTATCATGTTTCATCAGATTTTCTTTGATTATAATGTAGAAACAGCACCCAGAAGATCTCTTAGCGATGTTACCCAGCAAATCAACAACCGTAAAAACACCGTTTCAGGAAATGGTCAAACGCAACAGGGACAAGTATATATGCAAATATCAAAAAGATTATCGGAAAAAGCAACCCTGCAAACAGGCTTACATTATCTGCATTTCTTTTTAAATAATTCATCAAGCATTGAACCAAGGGCTGCCATATCCTACAGGTTAAAATCAAATCAAACTTTAAATCTTGCCTATAGCAGATTAGGAAAGATGCTTCCTTTAGCCTCCTATTTTTATAGTCAAAGATTAGGAAATGAGTTAATCCGGCCAAACAAAAATTTAAAGTTAATTCAGGCAAATCATCTTATTTTAAGTTATCAGGCTATTACCAAATCACAGATAAAATTTAGTTTAGAGGGATATTTGCAAACCTTGGGAAAGGTTCCGGTTGAATTAAATACGGAATCCTTATACTGGATGTTAAATAATCAGGATCAATTTCCTGAGTTTCCGGTCGTTAGTAAAGGAAGAGGCCTTAATTATGGTATGGATGCCTTGGTTGAGAAGTTTTTCAGCAATAAAATTTACTTTTTAGTGACCGCTTCAACCTTCCGGTCTCAATATTCTCCTTTTAATCAACAATGGTATAATTCCAAATTCAATACCAGGTTTACAAGCTCTCTAACCTTTGGTAAGGAATTCTCTTTTAAGAATCAATCTACCTTACAGGGAGGATTCAGAATTTTATATAATGGCGGATTCAGGTATTCGCCTTACGATCCTGTTTTGTCTGCTAAAACTGGGCAGTATGTTCCCCTGGAAGGTAAAGAATGGACCTCACAGGTTACACCCTATTTTAGAATTGATAGCAGAATTGCCTATCGATTTAACAAACCTGGATTTTTTGGCAGTATTTCCCTGGATATTCAAAATGTGACCAATCACAGGAATATTTCTTTTGTTTCCTATGATGCTGTAGCCAATAAATTAAATTTCACAAGATTCGGTGGCGGTTTTATACCTGTTCTTAGTTTCCAGATGGATTTTTAAACCTAAAAAAATAAACTTTTTTATCTTTTGGACTAAGTAGTTAGACTAAAAAAATTGTCTTACCATTAAACTGTGTTTACCCAATATGGAGCAGGAAAAGTCAAAAAGATTAAAATTGGCAGAAGAAGGAATGGTAAATCATCCTTCCTCTATTGATTTTATTGGGAAATTTCCTCATCATGAAAACACAGATAGAGAAGATTTTGAATTCTTAATAAGAAAGAAATTTGAAACCGATCCGACCTTGGGTTGCACCTTACTTTTCAGAAAATATTATAACGGGCTTTGCTCTCATGCTGTAAGATTTGTTTATTCCAAGGAAATTGCCGAAGATATTGTGGGTGATATTTTTTTTGATTTTTGGAAAAACAAGGTTTATGAGCAAATAAATCAATCTTTCAGTGCTTATTTATTTAAAACTGTGCGGAACAGATGTCTGAATTATTTAAAATCGAATCTGCATTCAACCTCAAAAACCAGTTTAAATGAAGCCAGTGAGATGCAAATTCAAGATTTACCTGAAGATATTCTTTACCAGGATGATTTAATAAAAAAAATAAATACCGCCGTAAATAATCTACCACCCGTCTGCAGAAAAGTTTTTTTATTAAATCGTTTTGAAGGAAAAAAACAGAAAGAAATTGCCGTGGAACTGGGTTTATCTCTGCGAACAATTGAATCACATATTTATAAAGCGCTGCAATCATTGAAACAGGTTTTATCTGAAAGAGAATGAAATTAAGCAATTGACAAGTATTATATATGGTAACTAAAAGCATTTTATTCGAATATTTTACAGGCAATTCAACTGTTCTTCAAAAAAGAATGATTGAAAATTGGCTGGAAAATGAGCGAAACAAAGTTTTATATTATGAATGGTTGGCCGAATGGGAACAGGAATATCCCCAATATATACCCGATGTTGAAAATAAACTGGATCAATTTTTATTTAACATTGATAAATATAATAAAAATAAACTAACTGTTTCCGGACTCCAACATAAAAAACCAGTTTATCACATATACCGAAATGCAGGATATGTTGCAGGACTTCTCCTAATTATTGCTGCTTCTCTCACATTACTAAATGCTGATTATTTTTTCACTAAAAATATGTCAACTGGTTTTGGCGAAATAAAAGAATTGAGCCTTCCTGACGGGAGTGAACTTACCTTATACTCCAACTCAAAACTTTCCTGGAATCCCATAAATTTTAAGCAAAAAAGAATTGTTTATTTGGATGGAGAAGCTAACTTCAATATCATACATAAGTCAGATGGTTCAAAATTCAGAGTTAAATCAAAAAATGAGGTCACCATTTTAGTTTATGGGACTGAATTCCGATTTTTCACCAGAGAAAGAGGTTCTAAAATAGAGCTTAATAAAGGTATTATCAAATTACATTACAAGGAAGGTAAAAAAAATAAGGTTATCGCATTAAGTCCTGGTGAATATATTTCTCTAAACAAAGAAAATAAACTAACAGAAAGAAATAAGTTTAATCCAGTCAGAAATCTGGAAATCAAAAAACACCGATTCGTATTTGACAATACCCCGTTATCAGAACTTAAAAACTTAATTCCTGAAAATTTTGGATTAGGAATTGTCATACCTGACAAAGAAGTTGAAAAATTAACCTTATCAGGAACCTATACAGGTAATAGTTTAAATGAATTGATAAATTCATTATCTGCTGTTACTGGTTTAAATATTTACAAACATCATGGTCGAATTTATATCGTACCGTATTAATTTTAACCTATAAACATTATTTATGAAGAAAAAGTATTACCTCATTATCGGTTTGATATTCATCATGGGGAGTATTGATGCCGGGCACGCCCAATTATCGGCGTCAGTACGCGATCAACCTGGGCACAGTTTAAAAACTGAATCTATTACAAAATCCTTAAAGTTGGTGCTGGAAGAATTAGGAAATAAATATGGCACAGATATTCTTTATATGGACAAAAATCTGGCTGGTGTCAAGGTTAACGTAAATGATATCGATTTTTCAAAACCTTTTGAAACAAATTTGAATATTCTACTTTCCCAAACGGAGTTGAAGTTTAAATCGACACCGTCGGGCGGGTACGTTATTACCAACAAAGACATCAAACAAAAGGTAAAATCACCTAAAGAAAATGGTGGTGGGGAGTTTAAACAAGGATTTCAGGAAATCAACCCGTTGATTCAGGAAAATGCTGGCACAATTACAAATAATTACCTTCCTTCAGTAAGTGTTTCAAAACCTGAGTTAAAGGTGACAGGTACACTTACCGATGCTGAAACGGGAACAGCTTTAATAGGGGCCACTGTGCAGGTTAAAGGAACTACAAATGGGACTTCAACCGATCTTGACGGAAATTATTCCATAGTAGCTCCTGATGGAAATTCAATTTTAGTATTCTCCTATATTGGATATGTCAATCAAGAGGTAGTCATTGGAAACCAATCTACTATTAATGTTAGTTTGGTTCCTGATGTACAATCCTTAAATGAGGTAGTTGTGGTTGGTTATGGAGCTGTTAGAAAAACAGATTTAACTGGAGCTGTTGACCAGTTACAATCAAAAGATATTGTACGTGCAAATCCAGTTCAGGCAGCACGTGCTATTCAGGGACAAGTTGCCGGTGCAACGGTAACCAAAACCAGTAATAGACCTGGAGCTGGTTACAGTATCACCATTAGAGGAGAGAACACAATCAATAACTCAACACAACCTTTAGTTGTTATTGACGGATTAATGGGTGGTGATATAAACTCTATCAATCCGAATGACATCCAATCAATGGATGTATTAAAGGATGCCTCATCTACAGCAATTTATGGAGCCAGAGGTGCCAATGGTGTCATTATCATTACAACAAAAAAAGGATTTTCAGGAAAACCAAAAGTAACTTTTGACAGCTATGTGGGTATGAAAGTACCAGAACACATTCCTCGTCTGATGAACACAGCAGAATTTTACAAAGCAACTTTTACAGACAGAGTATTAGAGGGTTCTGTAGGTGCTACTTTTACTGCTGCAGAAACGGCTGCAATAAAAGAAAACAGGACCACAGACTGGGTTGATTTAATAACAGATCCAGCATTACAAACCAGTCAGAATTTAAGTGTCGCCGGCGGTAATGATAAAACAACCTTCAGATTTTCAGGTGGTTTTCTGAATGAAAATGGAAATGTGTTATACACTGGATTCAAACGATATAATGTAAATGCAGGCTTGGACAGTAAATTAGGAGAAAAATTCAAAGTTGGCTTTACTTCCTACATTACCTATAGTGATCAGAATGTTGGTTCGCAGGAATCCTTAAGAAATGCCTACAGAGCCAGACCAACGGGTACGGTGTATTATAATGATTTAGCGAATCCGTCTGAAAATGGCGATCTGAATGTTAATGGATTAGCCGTCTGGATGGGCATTAATGATAAGCAGGTTAATAATCCACTGCTCGATATTGATCCCAAAATATCTAAATTTCAGACCACAACAACGGTAGCTATGGCCAATGCTTATGCAGAGGTTAGCCTACTTAAAGGTTTAACCTTCAGATCATCTTTATCTGCTTCTTATACCAGCGGAAGATTTGGTGATTTCAGAGGACAGTGGTCAAAATCTCAAATCGGTGCTAAACCGAGAGCACAGGTTGATAATTCCAATCAAGGAAATTATACGATAGATAATATTTTGAACTATAATTTTGAATCCGGAAAACATAAATTAACCATTACGGGATTACAGAGTGCCTTTTATCAACGAAATGAAAATTATTCCATTTTTGTAAGAGATTTACCTTATGATTCCGATTGGTATGCAGTAAATACCGCTGCCACTATTGGAAGTATTGGAAGCTCCTTAATTGAAAGATCCATTCTTTCTTACATGGGCAGAGTAAATTACACATTTAACGAGAAATACCTCGTTACTTTAACAGGACGTTCTGACGGTGCTTCTCAATTAGCAGAAGGCAATAAATGGGCATTCTTCCCTTCTGTTGCTGTTGGTTGGAGATTAGCAGATGAGAGTTTCATTAAAAATTTAAATCTTTTTTCTAACCTTAAATTAAGGGCAAGTTATGGTCAAGTGGGCAATGCGGGCGTTAATCCTTATAGTACCCAAGCCAATTTAATAAACACAGGCTATGATTTTGACGGCTCACCTGCCTTTGGTTTCGCACCTCAGAATCTGGCCAATAAGAATTTGAGATGGGAACGTAGCACCGAGTTAAATCTTGGTATTGATTTTGGTTTTTTCAAAAATAGAATTTCAGGTACGCTGGAATTATACAATAGAAAAACGGAAGATTTGATCCTAAATCAAAGAATACCTACTGTTTCTGGATTTACTCAGGTGATTGCTAATGTTGGCGCTATTGAAAATAAAGGGATAGAACTTACGCTGAATACAGCCAATATAGTAACCACCGATTTTTCCTGGAATACCACCTTTGCCTTCACACAAAATAAAAATAAGTTATTAGAACTTTACGGTGATGGTCAATTTGCTGACAAAGGAAATAAACTCTTTGTTGGTTTACCCATCAGAGCCAATTTTGATTATCAATTTAACGGTATCTGGCAAACCAGTGAAAAGGACCAGGCAGCTGTTTATAAGCAGGTTCCAGGTTCTGTAAAGGTAGTGGATCAAAACGGAGATGGTATTATTTCATCAACCAATAATATAGATGATAGAGTTTATTTAGGGACTCAGCTGCCTAATTGGATATTAGGTGTAACCAATAGATTTAAATATAAAAACTTAGATTTTTCGTTTTTCACCTATTACAGAAATGGTACACAATACAGAAACAATACATTGGCTGGAACTTTTGGTGAAATAGGTAGTACAAGGTATAATAAACTGGCAGGATTAGATTATTGGCGAAGCGATAACCCTTCTAATACTTTTTTTGGCGTAGTTGCTGCTAATCCTTACAGAAGTGCTATTTTCTATCAGGATGCAAGTTTCCTTAGAATATCGGATATCACCTTAGGCTATAATTTTTCACCTAAAGTATTAAGTGCTCTAAAAATGAGTAGTGCACGAATATACGGACAGGTATCAAATCCCTTTGTTTTTAGTGATTTTACGGGCTTTGACCCAGAATTTAACTCTGCCATTTATCAAGATGATGTTCCATCCATGATTTATACCTTTGGTGTTAGCATCAGTTTTTAATCTTGACCTAAACTAAATGAAAATGAAAAAAAATTATAAATTAAGATTCTCTATTCTTGCTTTTTCCCTGGTTTCCCTCATACACACAGGTTGTAATGAAGATTTCCTGGTAGAAAAACCCGTAACTTCTTTAACCACGGATGTTTATTATAAAACAGCAGCTGGATTTGAAGATTTAGTAAAATCATGTTATCCACTACTTCGCAATATTCATCAGAACAGACATCTTGTCCTTCAGGGAACAGATATATTCTCTTCTCAAAGGGGCTGGAATCCATCTGCAGTGAATGGGAAAGAAAATTTACCTGGATTATGGGATGTTCATGATGCACGGTTTAATGCGGAAGTGGCCGAAATCAGAACACTTTGGCAATTACTTTATGCTGAAATAGCGAGAACAAATACCGCTATTACACGGGCAGAAGGAATTACAACTATGGCTCAATCACTTAAGGATACCCGGGTTTCTGAAGCAAAATTCCTACGAGCTTTATGTTTATTTTATGCAGTTCAACAATGGGGCGATATTCCAATGCCCTTAGCAGAAATTACCACTGCCAGTAAAGATTACCCAAGAGTTGCTGCTGCTGAGGTTTACAAGCAAATAATTAGCGATTTATTGGATTGTGAAGCAAAAATACCCGTAACAGCTTCAAATTATGGCCGTATTAATAAAGGTGCGGTTCAATTTCTTTTAGCAAGAGTTTATTTAACCAGGGGATGGAATTTCAATAATTCTTTGGGTGGTTCTAATGCTGATTTTGATTTGGCCTTACAATATGCTGATAAAGTGATTGATGCTTTTCCTTTAGCGGCAAACTACAGAGACTTATTTCCCAGAAGAGATGATAATCCTCTAAAGCAATATACAGGGGCTCAAAATGATAAGAATCCAGAAATAATCTTTGCCGTTCAATATAATTCAGACTTGTTGACAAATAAAACAGATGCTGCTTTTCCGCAAGACCCAGCGGGGGGTAATGATTTACATTCTAAATTTGGTCCCAGTGGTGAAGGATTTATTGGCACCAAAGGAAGAACATCAGATTATAACCGAACTTTAAGCGTTCACAATGTAAATACTGCAACTTATCGCTTTTTTGATCCAGAGAATGATACACGCTATGCTCATAATTTTGTTAGTGTGGGATATGCTTTGAATGCCGTCAAAGATTACAGAGTTTTACCTTTATCTAATCCAAACCTAAGAGTTAGTTTTAATTCAGGTGATACTGTTTTACTATGCAGGCCTTGGAATAATCCGGCTACCACGAAAGAAGAAAGAGGTATTGATTTAGGTGGAACCAAAAAATATGCGGTAGTTAATACCGATGAGTACGGAGGTGGATACCCTATTGATAATTCAGGTTTAAATATCCAGCCACCGTTAATGTGGAAATTCTGGCAACCCGGTATTCCTTATGGTGATGCTTTTGGAACGTTCAATGAAGCGGTTTTCAGATCAGCAGAGGCCTATTTAATAGCTGCTGAAGCCATTGTAAAGGGAGCCAAAGGTGGCAAACTTGGTGGCGCGGAAGTTTATTATAACAGAGTTTTAGATCGTGCCCTTGGAACAAAAAAAGGTACAGATCCAAAATGTGCAGCATTTCCTGAAAATCAGAAGTCTCTGGCAACAGCATCTTACCGTGCTACAGCAGCAAATATCTCCATCGATTTAATCCTGGATGAAAGAGCCAGAGAACTGATGGGTGAATATAGCCGCTGGTTTGACTTAAAAAGAACGGGTAAATTAGTAGAGCGTATAAAAAAATATAATCCTTGGGTTAAAGGACAATCTATTTCTGACAAACATTATCTGCGGCCTATTCCTCAAAGCGAAATAGACCTGTCATTTCCATCCATCAAGCAAAATCCTGGCTACTAATTATTAAAGACTACTTTTAACATGTATATTTAGAGAGGGAGAAAAAATCTTCCTCTCTTTTTTATCTATAACTTTTAGCTCATGAATCGCAGAACTTTTGTTAACACAGGACTTATAGCTTTTTCAAGCCTGCCTTTAATAAAATTTGATTTTTTAAATGATTTAAAGCCTGACTGGTTACTGGAGTGGATTAGGATTCATGATAAACAACTACCAAATTATAAGCCATATAAAGTCATAAATAAAGAAAACAAATATGTTGGAGGATATATGGACGATGCAGGTCTTCCCAATCCACATACCACTGCTGCATTTATAGGTAAAGCAAGTATGCTCTGGGCTTGTAAAGAATCCATATTTTATAACCTGGCTTCTTTAGTACCAGAAATAGAGGAGGCATTGTTAAGTTTACTTACTATGCAACACCCTGATGGTACCATTGATCTGTTATCTACCAATTTTCATTCTACCCCGGACACCGCATTCGTTCTGGAAAATATTATTCCTGCATATCGTTTCATACTTCAAAGTAAACTCAAGCAACCTGAAAATGTACTCTTATTATTAAAAAAATTCATATTAAACGCAGGGGAAGCCCTGACGGTTGGAGGCATTCATACACCAAATCACCGATGGGTTGTATGTGCTTCATTAACCAGAATTAATGAATTGTTTCCCAATGAAAAATACATAAAAAGAATAGAGCAATGGCTGGCAGAACATATTGACCTTGATCCGGACGGGCAATACACTGAAAAAAGTACCAATGGGTATTCACCTATTGTCAACAGGTCACTCATTACGATGGCAGTCGGTTTGAATAAACCTGAGTTACTTGAAGCTGTCAATAAAAATCTGATCATGACCTTTTATTATGTTCATCCAAATGGAGAAGTAGTCACAGAGGCATCTAACAGGCAAGACAAAGGGACTATAGGAAATATGCATAAATATTACCATGTATATCGATTTATGGCCCTGAAATTCCAGGATGGTACTATGGCATCCATGTGCCGATTGATTGAAAAAACGAGTACACCAGAACAATTAGCTGGATTTTTAGATATTTTTCTAGAAGATCAAGCCCTTTGGCAGGAACTTCCCCCTTCAAAACCTTTACCAACAAATTATTCAAGGGAATTTCCCTATTCTGGTGTGGTGCGCATCAGACGCGAAAATTGGGATTGCACCTTACTCTCCAATAATACCAGCTGGCTAACCTTTCATAAAGGTAATGCGGTACTTCAGGCAGTAAGGGTTGCCACCTCTTTTTTCGGTAAAGGACAATTTCAAACCTCTCATATTGTAAAAAACGAAAAGAACTGGATATTAAAAAACAGGCTGGAAGGACCTTATTATCAACCGTTAACGCCTAATAAAATTTCACCGGACGGCGATTTAGATAAAATGCCCAGAACCTTAAGAGTGCAGAGTGAAATCCAGCAATTAGATTATCTGGTAAATGTCTCGGAGCACTCAACTGGCATTTCTATTGAAATTGATATTTCAGGAACTAATGGCGTTCCGGTATCTTTAGAACTTATTTTCAGACCTGGAGGTATTTTTACAGGCGTTAATGAAATGGCAAATAATAAAAATGCTTTCTTATTTGCTGAAAAAGAGGGGACCTATACGGTTGGTAATGACCGGATAACTTTTTCACCCGGACTCATTATCCATAAAGGTGTTCAATTGCGCGGGGCTTTACCAGCTATGGAAGCCCCAACGGTTTATTTAACGGGCATTACCCCTTTCAAACATAATCTAACCATATCTTAAAATCCAGATTTAATCAAATTTTCACAAAAAATATGAAAACTATCCAGCTATTTATAATCGTAATCTTTGTTTGCCTTTTAAATTTTAATCTTATGAGTCAGGCAAAAAAGGTGCAGCCTGTTGATCTTGTTTATCCATTAACGGACGCAGCCAACTCACGATGGTTTTTTTTTAATTCTGCTACAAGGCCCTTTGGAATGGTAAATCTTAGTCCTGATAATGCCATTGATGCCGATTGGAATGCCGGATACAGATATGAAAAGGATAGTATAAAATGTTTTAGTCATGTACACTGCTGGCAATTATCAGGCATTCCAGTATTACCAACTACCGGTGAATTTAAAGGTCACCTGGGTTCAAATTTCTATGGATCTACCTTTTCCCATCAAAAGGAAGAAATAAAACCGGGCTATCATCAGGTTTTTCTGGAAACCTATAAAATAAAAGCAGAGTTAACATCAACCACCCGGGTAGGATTTCATCAATACACTTTTCCAATGGCTGAAAATAGCCAGATTCTATTTGATTTTTCAACTTTCCTTGGACCTTCTGACACCCAGTATGGACTAATCAGAAAAATTTCAGATACTGAAATTGAAGGTTATGCTGTCATGGCTCCTACCATTCGGCGACCAAAAACAGTCACTGTTTTTTTTGTAGCTCAATTTGATAAACCTTTTAAATCGTTAAAGACCTGGCAATCAGGAAAATTACTTGGAGAAAAAGACCTCATAGAAGGAGAAAAAATAGGTGGATATGTCCATTTTTCAACCAGCAACGGTGAAATAAGAAAAATGAAAGTGGCTATTTCTTATGTCAGTGAAGCCCAGGCCCGTCTGAACATGGAAAGTGAATTAAACCATTGGAACTTTGACAAAGTTGTAGCCGAAAGCAAATCAGATTGGAATAACTGGTTAAGCAGAATAGAAATAGAAGGGGGAAGCGAAACAGATCAAAAACGATTTTATACCGATTTATGGCATGCGCTGCAAGGACGCAGAATCATCTCAGATGTTAATGGTAAATATTCAGATATGACAGGGCCAGTGCGGATTATAAGACAAATTCCTCCGGATAAACAAGGTAAACCCATTTTTAATCATCATAATTCAGATTCCTTCTGGGGAGCGCAATGGACACTTAATACCCTTTGGCATCTGGTTTATCCGGAAGTTACGGAATCCTTTGTAAACTCAATGATAAAGATGTATGAGGATGGCGGACTAATTCCAAGAGGTCCGGCAGGTGGAAATTATACCTATGTAATGACAGGTGCTGCCACAACTCCATTCATTGTTAGTGCCTTTTTAAAAGGAATAAAGGGTTTTAATATTGAAAAAGGTTATGAAGGATTAAGAAAAAATCATTTCCCAGGTGGTATGATGAGCAAAATAGGATATGAACATTATACATTTAAAGGAGGAGGCATTGAATTTTACATGGATAGGGGTTATATCCCCCACCCTCTTAGTAATATAAAATATGGTTTTCATCAGGATGGATCAACCCAGACACTGGAGTATGCTTATCAGGATTATTCATTGGCTCAGTTCGCTAAAAAGTTGGGTAAAACTGATGATTATCAACTTTTTATGAAAAGAGCATCAAATTATAAAAACATCTGGAATGCAGAAATTGGATGGATGTGGAACAGAACATTAGAAGGTAAATGGGGTGATCCGATTGATATACTTAGATATGATAATGGCTGGGAAGAGGGAAATGCCGCGCAATACACCTGGTTTGTACCCCATGATGTTCAGGGTTTAATTTCTTTAATGGGTAGTAGGGAAACCTTCAATAAAAAATTAAATCATTCTTTTCTTGAAGCAGAAAAACATGATTTTACTTCAGGAAAATCACATGATAAAGAATTACTTGAAAAATTAAGAAGGGTATATATTAATTATGGTAATCAACCAAGTATTCAAACTGCTTTTCTGTTTAACTATTCCGGAGCCCCCTGGTTAACACAATACTGGTCAAGAAAAGTAGTTGAAAAAGTTTATAGTGGATTATCCCCTTTTTATGGTTACAGTGGAGATGAAGATCAGGGCTTAATGGGAAGTTTAGCCGTACTGATGAAATCTGGTTTGTTTTCGACAAATGGTGGCACTTCTGAAACCCCTTTTTATGAAATCAGCAGTCCAATATTCAGTAAAATTACATTTCATTTGAATGCAGATTATTATGAAGGTAAAAGCTTTACTATAGAAGCTTTAAATAACAACGCAAAGAACTATTATATTCAATCTGCTACTTTAAATGACAAACAACTGGATAAACCATGGATCCTGCATGAAACTATAACGAAAGGTGGTAAATTACTTCTTAACATGGGAAATACGCCAAACAAAATGTGGGGAAGTAAACCAGAACAGGCACCTCCCTCTATGTCAGCATTCAGTGAATAATTAAATCAGGATGTAAGCAGGTTTTCCGTAATTAATGCAAATGCACCTAACATAGCTGCATTTTCTCCCAGGGTGGAAACTTTGATTTCGCAATCTGCTGCAAGCTGTGGAAGACTATGCAGATTTATACCTTTATTTATGGAAAAACGCATGTTATCCAGCACGGGAATAAATCCCCCTCCTACAATGATTAATTCAGGATTTAATATATCTATCAACACAGCTAAGGACTTACCTAAGTTTTCACCCATTTTCTGAAGCTTCTCGGAAAGAGGAAAATCATCCCACGATGTGAAACTTAAAATTTCTTTATAATCCATTGTTTTACCAGTGCTCTGATAAAAAAAGGATTCGAGCGCAAGACCTGAAACGATAGTCTCCAAACAGCCTGTTTTACCACATACACATAGTTTATTGTTGTTTTCAGCGAAAATATGTCCAAACTCACCGGCAAATCCAGAATGGCCACTTTGCAATTGTCCGTTTGAAATAACACTTACAGCTAAACCTTTGGATATATTAACAGTGATTACATTTGTTAAATCCTTAGCCAGTCCATAGTAATTCTCTGCCAGAGCTAACAGATGGGTATCATTTTCAATAAAAACGGGAATCCCCCAGATATTTGAAAGATAATCTGTCAATGGAATATCCAGATTTAAAAAAGAATAACTTATTCCTTTTTTAGCATTAACCCTGCCAGTAATACCAATACCGACCCCAAGGATTTTATCAGTTGGCAATGACAACGCGCTGATTATCCGGGGAATTAAATCGCTTAGAAATGCTAATGATTCATTTTTAGATTTAATATCAAACTTTGTGGTTTCATACACATAAATGGATATCCTGTCTAAATTCAAAACATTGATTTTCAATGAATTTAATAATATTTCAATTGAAATCAAATATCCCATCTCTGGATTAAGAACATAGGTTGCTGGTCGCCGGCCACCAGATGATTCCCTCTTACCAGCATTAACAAGCAATGATTGCGCTTCAAACTCATCTACCAGTTTCGTACCTGTGGGAATACTTAATTCCATAAAATGGCATAGCTCAGGAATACTTAATTCCTGGTACTGAAGCAAAAGTTTAATAATCTTTCTCTTTTGCGTATTTTGCTTTGTAAATTTATTGTGATCAACAGAGCGTTCTAAGAAATTCCAGACCATTGACTACATTTTACTTGTTTTTAACACAACGCAAATACATTCCATAATTAATGAAGCCGTAGTTTCTGCCCACTTTATCATTATCAGATTGCATTCTGTAATAATAATGTGTTAATGCAGATTCCTCAGTAGAAGTCCAGAAATAAACAGCCCTGTTTAAATTTGAAAAACCACCATCAAAAATCCTGACACCACCTGGTCTGGCATTAAATCCGGAACCAGCTTCGGTTGATTTTCCACCCCAAAATGCCGGATCTTTCAATTTCAAAGCTGCTTTGTCAGCACCACCGCAGGCATTTAAGAGATTATTCCATTCTATATCAGTTGCAAGATGAAATCCTTCAGGAAGAATACCTCTTGCATCTGTAACAGCATAATAATTATAGAGAATACCAAACGATTTTTCATTTGCCGGATCATTATTCTGCAAGCACCAGGCCGGAGATTTGTCCTGACCTGCTTTTAACCATTCCGCTTCCGTTTTTGCTTCCGGAATCGGATCTCCGTTATTAAATTTTTTAACGGAAATATTTTCAGTCATCCATTCATCATTTCCAATAAGGATGGTATCATTACCTGGTTTACAAGCATATAATAATGTTAGTATTGGGAATAAAAGAAATTTTACTGTTTTCATGTTTGAAAATTTTCACAAAAATACATAACATGAGTTAATAGCCTTCCTTATTAGGTTAAAAAACACCAAAATATTGAAAATTATGAGTTTGGTTAAAAAATAACCTGACATAATTGCCGATTTTCCTTACTTTTGGGGTGTTGAAAAATATAATATGCAAACAGTATTAAAGACCGCTGCTGAACAGACATCACTCCGCGATCCCAATGCATATCAGGGATATGTACATGATTATGAAGAATTAAAGCATGACAAGGTCAATGGCAGATATTTTTATATCGAAAGTTATGGCTGTCAAATGAACTTTTCAGATAGTGAAATTGTGGCATCCGTATTGGCTGAAGAAGGTTTTTCGCCTACCAGAGATATGGAAATGGCCGATCTAATTCTGATAAATACTTGCTCAATCAGAGAAAAGGCAGAAGAAACGGTCAGGAAAAGATTAAAGGAATTTAATCTCGTAAAAAGGAAAAGACCTGACACCATTATTGGCGTTCTGGGTTGCATGGCTGAACGATTAAAAGCGCAGTTCCTTGAAGAGGAAAAAATAGTGGATATTGTCGTTGGTCCCGACGCATACAGGGATTTACCTTTGCTGGTAAATCATGCAGACCAGGGAGAAAAGGGCATTAATGTATTTTTGTCCAGGGAAGAAACGTATGCAGACATAAGTCCTCTCCGATTAGGCTCAAATGGAATTTCCGCATTCATTTCCATAATGCGTGGTTGTGATAATATGTGTTCTTTTTGTGTGGTACCTTTCACCAGAGGCCGGGAAAGAAGCAGAGACCTGTATAGTATCCTGGCGGAAGCTAAAGATTTAGCTGAAAATGGCTTTAAAGAAATAACCTTGCTCGGCCAAAATGTCGATTCATACAAATGGGAAAATCCAGAAACGAACGAAATAGTTCGTTTTGCCAGCTTATTAAGGTCAGTGGCAGAAGCAGTACCTCAGGTCAGAATCAGATTTTCAACTTCTCACCCTAAAGATATTACAGATGAAGTGCTGCATGCTATAGCTGATTATCACAATATCTGCAAATACATCCATCTTCCGGTTCAATCAGGCAATAGCAGAATTCTTAAAATGATGAACCGAACATACGATCGGGAATGGTATAAGGAAAGAGTAGATGCTATCCGTAAAATCATCCCTGATTGTGCCATTTCGTCAGATATCATCGTAGGATTTTGTTCCGAAACAGAGGAAGAATTTCAAGATACCTTAGACATGATAACGTACGCAGATTATACATTATGCTATATGTTTCATTATTCCGAGCGTCCTGGAACCCTGGCCGCAAAAAAATACAAAGATGATATTTCTTTAGAAGTAAAACAAAGAAGGTTATCTGAAACCATCCAGGTTCAAAGGCGAACTTCACATAAACATAACCTGCGCGATATCGGTAAATTGTTTGAAGTCTTAATAGAAGGGGATTCCAAGAAATCAAATCAGCAATTTGCTGGGAGAAATTCTCAGAATAAAGTGGTTGTTTTTCCCAAAAAAGAGGGCTATAAACCAGGTGATTATGCCACGGTTCAAATAACGGAAGTAACCAGCGGTACCTTAATTGGAAAATTAGTATCATAAATGGAAAATCTTCAGTCCATAAAGCAGCGTTATGGTATTATTGGTCATTCTCCCCTACTCGACCGTGCTTTAAATACTGCTATCAGGGTAGCTTCTACCGATTTAAGTACGTTAATCACAGGTGAAAGTGGCGTTGGGAAAGAAGTTTTTTCAAAAATTATTCATGGACTCAGTGCTAGAAAACATCAGAAGTTTATTGCTATCAATTGTGGGGCAATTCCGGAAGGCACTATCAATTCTGAATTATTCGGACATGAAAAAGGGGCTTTTACCGGTGCTGTAGGTGATAGAAAAGGATATTTTGAAACCTATGACGGGGGCACTATTTTTTTGGACGAAATTGGAGAATTACCTCTTGATACACAGGCTTATCTGCTCAGAGTACTGGAAAGTGGGGAATATATCCGGGTTGGTTCAAGTAATGTCCTTAAAACAAATGTCAGGATTATTGCAGCCACAAATGTTAATCTAACTGAAAATATAAAAAGAAATAAGTTTAGGGAAGATTTGTATTACCGGTTAAATTCTGTTACTATTCCTGTACCCGCACTTAGGGAAAGACCCGAAGACATCTATATGCTCTTTCGAAGGTTTACGGTTGATTTCAGTGAAAAATACAGGACTCCACCCATTCAGCTGGAGGATAGTGCCATTCAATTACTTCAACAATATGCCTGGCCGGGAAATATAAGGGAATTAAAAAATGTTGCCGAAAAGGTTTCTGTAATGACAGAAGACAGAATGATTGGGTTCGAAAAATTAATTGATATAGTACCAAACCTGAGAGAGAGAAATCTTCCAGTGGCAACAAAAGAAAATGGCAATTTTGACGGTTCGGGCTATCAGGAACGTGAAATCCTTTACAAGGTTCTTTTTGATATGAAAAAAGATCTGACCGATTTAAAAGGTTTAATTTTTGAAATTATCAGAAATAATGATTTGCAGGTCAAGGATGTGAATCAATTAAAAACGCTGGAAGATCTGAATCATCTGGGGAATATTTCTAATCCTACTGACGCTTATCAGGAAAAACCTTTTGTCACCCCCTTTCCAGGACAAATTACCAATGATTATAGTTTAGATGATAATTTTCAGGAGATTAATGCATCTAAACCCTTCATTTTACAACCCAATCCATCTTCCAGACCCTCAAGTTTTGGCAATGCAGAAGTATTGGATGAAAGTTTGAGAATGGATGATCAGGAAAAACTATTAATTTTAAAGGCATTAAAAAAATTTAAGGGTAGAAGGAAAGAAGCTGCACTGGAATTAGGCATATCTGAAAGAACCCTATACAGGAAAATCAAACAATACGATCTGGAATGAAACCAAATATTTCACCCCTGTTTTTATTTATTTCTTTTTTGTTGTTACCCATATACCAGTGTTGTACTATTTCTCTCTCTGGCGCTACGCTTGATCCTGAATTAAAAACATTCTACATTCCTAATTTTACAAATAATGCTGAAAATGCGCTTCCCTCTTTATCCCAGAGATTGACAGAAGATTTAAAAGATAAAGTAAGGGCTGAATCCCGTTTAGTTCTTAGTGAAACGGAACCTGACATTGAATTCAGGGGCACGCTTGTAGATTATCGCATTACTGCAGAAGCACCCAGAACAGGAGAAAGTACGGCTATTAACAGGCTTACCATTACCTTAGCTATTTCCTATTATAATAACCGAAAAAATACGGAGATATGGCAAAAAAATTTCTCTTTCTTTTATGATTTCAGCAGCGCCATTGATTTTTCATCAGTCCAGGAAACAGCTAATAAAGCTATAAGTAAACAACTTATGGAAGATATTTTTAATGCAGCATTTTCAAACTGGTAATGGACAATTCATTCTCCAATCTGGCCGGATTCAAGCATTTTATCGAAAACCATACCCATCTGACTTTTACAGATTACGAATCTTTATGGAACTGGAGTATTCAACATCCGGAACCATTCTGGGAGAGTTTACTTGACTACTTTAACATTACTTACCATAAGAAACACGAAAAAGTGTTGTCAGGCGATAAAATGTTCGAAAAAAAATGGTTTCAGGGAATGACCCTTAATTATGCTGAACATATTTTCAGGCATTTCCAGTCCGGGCAAACAGCGCTTTACTATCAATCAGAGAATACTGCATTAAAAGCTATTTCCTGGGACGAAATGTATCAAGAGACAGCGGCCATTCAAACTTATCTATCCATTGAAGGATGTAAAGCAGAAGATGTTATTAGTGGTGTATTGCCAAATATACCCGAAGCCTCCTATGCCTTTTTTGCTGCCAGTGGAATAGGTTCAATTTGGAGCAGTTGCTCACCGGAATTCGGCAAATTAGCCATTGAAGAAAGATTAGGAATCCTAAATCCTCGTTTCCTGTTTGCAGTACCCTCCTATCAGTACGGTGGAAAGAAATTTGATAAAATTCAACAAATCAGAGAAATCAAATCAAATATTCCTTCTTTAAAGAAAATCGTATGGATTTCGGAAGATGTATTTCCCCTTGAAAATAATGAAGTGTACCTGAAGGATATTCTTTTATGCCATTCACAGGCAGATTTAACCTTTAAGCCATTACCTTTTGATCATCCAATATACATTCTGTTTTCCTCCGGAACGACTGGAAAACCAAAGGCTATCATACACAGGCAAGGCGGTATATTACTGGAACACCTGAAATACCTGAGTCTTCATAATGAAGTAAATAAAGGTGAGAAATACTTCTGGTACACAAGTACAGGGTGGATGATGTGGAATTTTTTACAATCTACTTTTGCCTTGGGTGCCATTCCCGTTATATACAATGGTAGTCCCACTTATCCGGATGAAAAAACCTTATGGGAAATGGCTGAAAAAGCAGGATTGAATCATTTTGGAACAAGTCCAACCTATTTATCTTTTTTAGCTCAGGTAAATTTTAAACCTGGGTTTTCATATAACTTATCTGATTTAAAAACAATCAGTTCAACCGGATCTCCCTTAACCCAGGAAAATTATCATTTTGTTGAAAATGCTTTCCCAAACAATATACCGCTCATTTCTATGAGTGGTGGTACGGATGTTTGTACGGCCTTTGTAGGGGGGTGTTCCTTAAAACCAATTATAAAAGGTCAGATTCAGGCCAGATGTCTTGGCGCAGCTATTTTTTCAGTTGATGAAAATGGAAAAAAAAGATGGGAGCAGGAAGGGGAATTAGTTTTAACAGAGGCCATGCCTTCAATGCCCCTGGGATTTAAAAACGACCTGAATAATCATCAGTTTATAAAAAGTTATTTTGAAAAATTTGAAAATTGCTGGTGTCATGGTGACTGGATAACAGTAACAAAAGAAGGGGGTGTTATCATATCAGGTCGCTCAGATGCCACTTTAAACAAATCTGGTATTAGAATTGGGACGGCTGAAATTTACGCTGCGTTGGGTAAAATACCTGAAATTTCCGATGGATTAATCATCCACGTTACAGGAAACCGTCAGGAATCAACCCTTATCTTGTTTATTTGTATGAAAACCCATCAGATTTTAGATGAAAATTGGGTTACTTTAATTAAACAAACAATTAAATCAACCTATTCTCCCCGTCATATTCCAGACGAAATTTACCAGCTTAAAGAAATTCCATATACGCTGAGTGGGAAAAAAGTCGAATTACCTGTAAAACGACTTTTTGATGGGGAGAAGGTAAACCAGATGGTAAGCATTGAATCGTTAAGAAACCCGGCATCCTGGGAAGAAATAACCGGAATATTTCTGGAACGAAAAAAGAAAAAGGGAAATTACTAAGCAATTTCCCTTTTTTTGGGGTGAAAGACCGGATTCGAACCGGCGGCCTCCAGAGCCACAAACTGGCGCTCTAACCAACTGAGCTACAATCACCAAATGATTATTTTAAAATAACGACGCAAATATATTTAATTTATTTGATTTTTCTTGAAATTTGGCAGAGAGAATGAATTTTTATTTTTCCTTTCCCATGAATATTTTTCTCTTTTAATAAATACATAGCGAATGGACATGGCAGACTGCATTCTGATTGAAAGAGCAGAAGGGATAAATACCGGGATATAATCCCATGTAAAATTCAATCTGGCCAGTGTAAACTCGAGACCTGCAGCACCAGTTAAGCCAAATCCATCTTTTCTGATATCATTTACCCTATGCTGAAGTGGTAAATGTACCCCTCCTCCAAAAAATAAATTGAGTCTTCTGGAGAGGATTGGTTTATGATCAACGCCCATTACTGTTAATGCTGATTCCTTGTTTTTTCTGTCAGTCTGAATTAAAACTTCGGCTGTCCACGATTCATATATCCGCTGTTTCAGGGAAAGTCCCCATTCAGTGCCTAACCGGACACCTGCCGACGTATTATACGACTGGGAAAAGGAGGCATTTGCCATAAGGCAACATAAAATTAACATTAGTTTATTCATACCTACGTAACGACAAAAAAGCAGTCAAATGGTATATGAAAATTAATTTTTTCTTGGATCATTTCCACTCATAAAATTAAATGGAGGTAATCTGTCACCAACCAATGATTTATATTTAAAATCTGATCCCGTCCTATTCATTTTTTCCTCTTTTGCTTTTTGCAATATATTGGTGTTTGTAAAAAGTTCCATTGCAGAAATAGCCATTGTTTTAGCTGCCAGCACCATACCGTTAACGCCAATCGAGGAACCCCCCGAAGCAACTGCCTGCCAGCTATGGGCAACCGTTCCGGGTACCCAGGTGGCGGTAGCTATCGAAGCGGTTGGAGTCACCCAGCTCACATCGCCAACATCAGAGGAAGCAGGACCTCCTCTTTCCTCAACTCGGAATTTTTCAATTTTCATAGCATCCTCAGGTTTATAATTTCCAGGAGGAAAAGACTGAATTAATTCCGCTGCAAAAGCTCTTTCCTGAGGTGTGTAGGTTATCCCACCAATTTTAGATAATTTCTGATACATCAGACTGGCCAGGGTCTCATTAATGAGGATATTATAATAACCTGAAACAATTTCTTCTGAAACTTCTGTTTCTGTTCCCATAGCAGCACCTTTAGCACATTTTTTTATCCTTTCAAAAAGCCTTACTACCTCTTTCATATCAGGATGGCGAACAATATAATAAACCTCTGCTTTAGCTGGAACCACATTTGGAGCCATAGAGCCATTTGTTATCGCATAATGAATTCTGGCATCAGGTTCAACATGTTCCCGCATCATGTTCACCATATCATTCATAGCTTCCACGCCATCCAGAGCACTTCTTCCTCTCCAGGGTGCCATAGCAGCATGTGCTGAAACCCCTTTAAATGTAAATTTAGCGGATATGATTGCCAGTGATGATTCTGCACTGGCATCATTTCTGCTGGCTGGGTGCCAGGTAAGCACTGCATCCACATCATCTAATAAGCCTGCTCGTGCCATGAAAACTTTTCCCCCGCCACCTTCTTCTGCCGGTGTACCAAAAACTCTGATAGTGCCTTTCCTGTTTTCTTTTATCATCCATTCTTTTAAAGAAATAGCAGCAGCTGCAGAACCTGTTCCAAATAAATGATGACCACATGCATGACCTGGTGCCCTTTCAACCAAAGGCTCCATATTTGAGGAAACCTTTTGGGATAATCCGGGTAAGGCATCAAATTCAGCTAAAAACCCAATGACTGGTTTTCCTTCACCGAATTCAGCAATAAATGCAGTAGACATGCCTTCCTGACCAGTTGTAATTTTAAATCCATTATTTCTAAGCAGATCTTGTAACAGCAAGGTACTTTTATCTTCCTGAAAACCTAATTCCGCTAATTCCCAAATAGCCATAGCTGTTTTTTCATATTGCATTTTATTTTTCTCAATATGTTGCATGACCATTTTTTCGGATGCAGAAAAATCATTTTGCTGAGCGGATAATGAATAAAATCCAGCTACAAGCGCGAGAAAAACTATGGTAAAATGTTTCATTTTCATGTTAATCAAAAAGTTTATCATATTGGTTCGTTGTTGCCAACAGGTCTTGTTTTAATACATTTTCTTTTTCTTTACCTAAAATAAGGGTACCTGCTTCTCTCTCCCATTCTTCCAACAACTTAAGACCAGATTCTTCAAAAACCCCATTTTGTATATCTATAGCATTCATAAAGTTATTTGAAGCATGCATAAACCGCTCCAGCTCACCCATTTTATTTCCTACATCCTCCGCAACTGCTTCCATAGCAGTATCAAACAAGGCACGTTTATCAGGATTACCCTTTATGATGCTTCTAGCCGATTGCATGGCATTATGCGTAGCATGCACTGCCTTTTGCTCCTGCTCTTTAATCAATATCTGATCATTGATATCCTCATATAAAATTTTTGAATTTTCATACATTTTCGAAAGAATCTGATAGAGGACCATCATTTTCTGGTACAGGGTTTCTAATCTCAGATTAGATTCCTGTAAGCGACCTGCTTTTCTTGATTTTACAATTAAATCGGTCTGCTGATCCAGTAATCTGGCAGACTGAGCCTCCTCCAGATGTTGTTTAACAAGGATTTCATTATTATGAATAAGCTCTTTCAACTTATGCATTTGTCCTCTTAATTTAGCCGATTGCTTCTTTAAATTATCCAGATTTGCTTTTAATTCAGCTAAGTATTTATGTAAAACACTAATTGGATCAATTTTAACAAATTTCCCGGTTATCCAGCGCATTGTATTTTTATATAAAAACCAAACTGACCTTCTTACCCCCGGATCTATGATGGTGTAAGCCATTAACATTCCCGATAAAATCAATATAGTTAAAGGCAATGGTTTAGTTATATTAGCTAATAGGAAAGGAAGAAAAGAAAAGGTCAAAAAACCTAATCCCGCAAAAACCCCAATCAGGAAAATAATGCCGGTAAATCCCTCAGGTTTTTGCCAGAATGAATGGTTTTTAGTGGGTATAGTGGTTTCCTGTTGAACATCCATAACTTAAACGTAGGTTGTAGTAAAGCTCGCAATTTAGTTAAAAAGAAAGAAAACTTCAAGTCATTAATTAAGGTATATTGAGTTTAATAAGTAATTTTGCTTTTTTAACATAATTGAATATGAATCAGCAGTTACATGTATCCAGTGAAATAGGCCAATTAAAAAAAGTAATCATACACAGACCGGATGACGGAATTAGCAGGATTTCACCGAAACGTTCTGCAGAACTACTTTTTGACGATATCGTCCATCTTCCTTTAATGCAGTATGAGCATGATATTTTCAGGAAAATTTTAGTTTCATTTTTGGGCGAAGAAAATGTACTTGAAGTAGAATCATTGCTTTTAGGAGCAATCACTGAAAATAAATCAGAGAAAGATAAATTAATTGAATGGGTAGCCCATCATGAAGAGTTACCAACTACTACAACAAACTTATTAAAAAATTTACCAGACAACAAATTAAAGGAAGTTTTAATAACAGGATATTATGCGGACGAAGATTTTATTTTATTTGATCCAATTCCAAATTTTATTTTCACAAGAGATATTGCAGTAACCATTAACGACCATGTGCTCATAACAAAAGCAGCAAAGGAGGCCAGACACCGGGAAAATTATATATCCCGATTTATTTTTGGCGTGCACCCATTTTTTAGCGAATTAAGAAAAGAGGAAAAAATAATTAATCTAAACATATTAGATCTTTTTCCTCCATCCCGACAGGGAGAACCGGTTCATATTGAAGGTGGGGATGTTATGATGATTCATCCTGATTATTTACTTATTGGTTGCAGTGAAAGAACTAATGCTTTTGGTATTGAATCACTTAAGAAAGTGTTGTTTGATAAGAAGGTAGTGAAACATGTGGTAAGGATAAATATCCCCAATGACCGTTCATACATGCATATTGATACCATATTTACTCAGATTAACCTGCACCATGTCATAGCATACAAGCCATTAACACTGGAAGGATCAGGCGTTTCCATTACGGTTTTTTCCAGCGCAGGAGAAGAGAGAGATTATCATTCCCTTTCTGCCTTCTGGCGCAGTGAAATTGATCCGGATGTTCAGTTTATTTATGCCGGAGAGGGCATAACACCTTACCAGGAAAGAGAACAATGGACAGATGGTTGTAATCTTGTTGCCCTCAAGCCAGGCGTAGCTTTAGCTTATGACAGAAATCCAAATACGGAAAAAGCGCTCGTAATAAATGGATATAAAATATTGCCTGCCAGTGATTTACTGGCAGGAATTGTAAATGGTACCATAAAAACGGAATCGCTTGAAAACACAATCATTACTTTACCTTCCAGTGAACTATCGCGCGCCAGGGGTGGTTCACATTGCATGACATGTCCTATTCACCGGTAACCATAGTCTAATGTACATTCACACTTTTAATAAACGCGTCCGATATGGGGAAACAGACCAGATGGGCTATTTATATTATGGAAACTATGCGCATTATTATGAAATAGGCAGAGTTGAAATGCTCAGAAGTTTAGGGGTCACCTATAAAGAGCTTGAAGAGAAATATAATACTTTTATGCCAGTTATGCATCTGGAGAGTCGCTATGTTCGTCCTGCCAGATATGATGAATTACTAACCATAGAAACAACACTTCGAAAACTTCCCCTGAAAGATATTGTTTTTCATACGGAGATTAAAAATGAGGCAGGTAAAATAGTAAATGGTGGTAGGGTAAGGCTTTGTTTTATAGATAAAATAACTGGAAATGCGGTATTTTCACCTGATATTTTAATCCATATTTTAAAACCTTTTTTTAAATAACCGGATAAATTAAAAATGAAGCAAGCCTTGAAGCGGTATTTAATTTCAATCAAACCCTGGGCTAAAAAAGTTTCTTTCCCCGGATTTTTCAAGGTTCCCATCTGGGATGTAATCACTTTTTCATTAAAAGAATTTCAACGGTTTGATTTAATGATTAGGGCTAATGCGGTATCCTTTAGTTTTTTTCTCGCACTATTCCCTTCTTTAATTGCCCTGTTCACGTTAACACCCTTCCTGAAAGAATACATTTTAGGATTTTTACCCGGGAATTACCATTTTGATGCTTATTTACAGGAGGAAATTCAGAAAATAATGCCCGGAAATGCCGGCGACAGGCTGTTTAATTTTATTGAAGATATTACTTCTCAACCTCGTATTGGTTTATTTTCATTTGGTTTTTTGTCCGCCATTTTTTTTGCATCCAATGGTATCTTAGCATTAATAAGAGGTTTTGAAAAAGATGAAATGCCCAATTTTCTGCAGTGGAATATGTTTAAAAAAAGGATGAATGCCATGTTACTAACTTTAATAATAGGTGGCCTGGTGATTGTGTCTGTACTTCTGGTTATTTTAGGTAGCTGGTTTACCGCTTTAATTATTCAATTTATTAAAGTTGGAAAGTTATTTGCATTTCTGTTAAATTTGAGTAGATGGCTGATAATCATTTCGTTATTTTATTCTTCTATCTCCTTAATTTACAAATTTGGGGCGGCTACAAAAAAAAGATTCCGGTTTTTTACGCCTGGCTCTGCGCTGGCTACCCTTTTATGCCTGGGTAGTTCTATCATTTTCTCCTATTATGTCGATCAATTTAATACCTATAATGAATTATATGGTTCCATTGGTACTATCATAGTCCTCATGTTGTGGATTCAGTTAAATACCCTGTCTATACTGATTGGATTTGAGTTAAATGCCGGCATACTTATTAATATGGCAACCAAAGAAAAATATATGATACAACCCTTACAAAATATTCAGAATATCCAAAAAAATTAGCAAAATGTTTAAAAACCATCCATTCCGGGTCTTTTTTTTGTTGAATTTTTGGTTTATTCCTTTTTCTTATTCACAAAAATACAGCAATGCCTTTCTACAAATAGGTGTAGGAGCTTCAGGTCAGGGGCTTGCCTATGCCTGTATTGCAGCTACAGAAAATACCAATGCATCTTTCTGGAATCCAGCGGGTATTGTCAGAAATGAGCATAAACAATGGGAAATTTCAGCTATGCACAGCGAATGGTTTGGTGGAATAGGAAAATACGATTATCTCGGTACGACCCTGCCTACCAAAAATGAAAAACAAAGAATAGCACTTTCCCTCATAAGATTTGGTGTTGATGATATTCCCAATACTTTATCACTGTATAATGAGGATGGAACGATCAATTTTGATAATCTGAGTTCGTTTTCAGCCTCTGATTATGCATTCTTTTTATCTTATAGCAGAAAAATAGGAAAATCAACTTCCTTAAACCCACTCAGCATGGGTTTAAATACTAAAATTATCCACCGTAATATCGGAAAATTTGCAAATGCATGGGGTTTTGGTTTGGATGCCGGGCTTCAATACCATAAAAATAATTTTAAATTGGGGTTAATGGTCAGGGATCTTACCACTACCTTTAATGTCTGGCAATTCTCCTTTTCTGAAGAAGAAAAATCAATTTTAGGCCTGACAGGAAATGATGTTCCAGATGAAAAAATGGAAATCACAAATCCTCAGATAATTTTGGGAATTAATTTTTTAAAAAAAAGGAATAAATGGGGCCTGAGTCCGGAATTAGATTTTTATATCCAGACAGATGGAAGAAGAAATACTTTATTTTCAACAGATAAAATTAGTATTGATCCAGCCATAGGCGTTGAATTTCAATTCATTTCAAAAGTTTTCCTACGATTGGGAGCAAATCAATTTCAGTATTTATCCCTGGGTAATAATCCCAGGGCATGGTCATTCAGGCCTGCCTTCGGCGCAGGATTTAAAACAAGATACCTTCAATTGGATTATGCATTTAATGACCCTGGTATAGGTAATGGCGCGCACTCACACATCATTTCGACCATCATCAGATTTGGAAGTAAACTATAAAAAACTTGTTTTTAAGAGATAAAGAGAATACATTTGACGCTCATACAGGCGACCCACGTTTTTGACTCTACATTTTTAATAAATTAAGACCGGACTCGGCGTGACAAGGGCGGGCCTCAGCCAATGTCAACATTGGTTTCCATGATGGAACAAGGGGATTACCAAACCACAAAGGCTGTCTTAATCCTGCTTTTAAGAGGGTCCAAAAACCTTCCACATCGCCTGTATGTTTTTTAAAAAAGAGGTGGTTTCAAATTTTTTATATGCCCGTTTAGCTTAATTTTTTCCTTTATGTTATTCATTTCCAATACATGAGGAATAAAAAGGTCCAGATGTGTTATCATATATTTTAATCGTTCATTTTCAACAGGTATCTGAATCAATTCCAGTTCCTGGTGTATCGCCAGTCCAATATAATGAGCATATTCAAATGATATTAATTCTTCCGCATTTTCAGGCAGTTTCTTCCTTACATCCAATAAATCAAACAGTTGGTTTAATTTAGCCAACAGTAATGTCTGGACATGGAGGGATGTATTGGGTATATTATCAAGATATTCAATTTTCCCTTGTAAATAGAAATCTACATCACTCGGATAAATAAATTCAACAACATGAAAAACACTTTTTCCCTTCAATTCCACGTCACAAGATCCATCAATTTTCAAATTATATATGGATAAAAGTTGAAGTTCAGTGCCTGCATCAATTGTTTTTCCATTGATGTAAGGTATAATGCCAAAATTAATCCCTTCCCTCTCACAATCTCTGATTAATTTTTTGTAACGAGGCTCAAAAATATGTAAATTCACTTTCTCGTTAGGGAAAACAACCAGTTGAAGTGGAAATAAAGGTAATACTTGCATTTCTTTTTTTTGGTAAAGAATTACTTCAATGTTACAAAAACATATCTTATGAAAACAAATTTAAATCATCTTGTTCTAGTTTTGAGCATTCTCCCCCTTAGTTTTTTTTTCATAGGGTGTAAAAATGAAGTGAAAACATCTGTAAATACTACAACAAATGAGAATCCTTACATTTATAGCTACACTTCTGGCATTATTTCAACACAGGCTGAAATTCAAATCATTTTTGCTTCAACCCAACTAACTGGTGCAGAAACTGGAAAAGAACTTGAAAATGGAATTTTGACTATTGAGCCAGCTTTAGATGGCAAGGTATATTGGAAAAATAAGCATACCCTGGTTTTCGAACCGACAAATCCTATGCCTGTTGATAAAAACTATCAGGTTAGGCTACTTGTATCAACTATTATCGGGGATGCAAAATCACCTTATGATATTTTTTCATTTTCCTTTAAGACCCGGGAACAACATCTGGGCCTAAAGGTAGAAGGCCTGAAAATTTTTAATAACCAGCCCGAAAATAACATAAATTTCCTTGCAACGGTTCTGACAGAAGATATAGTGAGTAAGGAAAAATTAAATGAATGTATTTCAGCAACCTTAGATGGAGAAAAGATAGATATTAAATGGGAAGATAATCAGGACTCCAGGACCCATTCTTTTTCCATACCCAATATTAGTAAGATTGATAAAGAACAATACCTTGAAATTTCCCTTAAAGGTGGAGCTATTCAGGCTCCTGAGAAATTCGAAGTAAAACAAAACATTCCTCAGGCTGGCGTTTTTAAATTAATGCAGGTTAGAAGGGTCAATAATACCAGCGACGGTTTGAGAATAGAATTTTCTGAACTTCTTGATCCGAATCAGGATCTCCAAGGTCTGGTACAGATTGAATATCAAAGTGATGATATACCTTATCTCATTGAGGAAAACGTAGTGCGGCTTTTTCCGGATGATATGATATCCGGCAATTTGATGCTTCATATTAACCCTGGCTTAAGATCCAGATCCGGAAAGGTAATTACCACTGCAGTTAAGGAACCATTTTTTATAAATCCGTCATTACCAGGAGTCAGCCTGGTAAGTCAGGGAGCTATTGTGCCCAGCTCAAAAGGCGTATTTTTCCCATTTAATGCCATTGGACTTTCTGCTGTTGATGTAGAAATTTTCAAAGTAGGAAGCCAGAATATCATTACCCTGTTGAAAGATAATGATATTAACGAAGCAGGTTATCAGATGTATAGAGTTGGCAAGATAATCAAACAAAAAACAATCCAACTTGACCATTTGAATCCACTGGAAGACGGCCTGGCCTGGAAAAAATATTTTCTTGATTTAAATGACCTTATAAAAACTGATCCCGGGGCTATTTATCAGATAAGAATTGGATTCAGACAAGAGTATGCCATTAATCCTTGCGGAGACCAAATGTCCATTGAAAATGATAAAGCGATTTCTGACCAGATTTACTTCAGGGACGAAGAGGGAAATCAAACCAGTATTCTCGATAATTTCTACGGAGGTATAACCAGTTACGAAGATTATCAATGGGAAAACAGGGATAATCCATGTTTTCCTGAATATTATAATGCCAATAGGTTTATTAGTGGAAATTTACTTGTATCAGACTTTGGCATTTCCGCAAAGATAGGCTCTGATGATCTTGCATGGGTATCTATTTCCGACCTGATTACCACAAAACCATTATCTGACATTAATATTTCGCTCTATGATGAAGCAAATGAACTCATTTCATCCCAAAAGACAAATAACGATGGCGTTTCATTGATTCCATTAAATGGCTTTAAACCTGCTGTCATTGTTGCACAGGAAGGAAAAAATAAAGGTTATCTTAGGTTAAAAGATGAAGATGCACTGAACCTGAGCCGTTTTGATGTTTCAGGGGAGCAGATAAAGGGAGATGTCAGGGGCTTTATCTACGCAGAACGAAATATCTGGAGACCCGGTGACAGTATGTTTTTTAATTTTATGTTACAGGATAAAATGGCAACCCTGCCAAAGGAATATCCGGTCACTATGGAATTATTTGATGCAAAAGGACAGCTTTATGAAAAACGTATCACCAATAAGCATCTCCATGGTTTATATCCATTACCTTTAGCTACGCTGCGCAACGATCAAACAGGAACCTGGAGAATACGTGTTAAAGCAGGTGAAAATACCTTTGAAAAATCATTTAAACTGGAGACTATCAGACCGAACAGAATAAAATCCAGTCTGATTTTTGAACATAAAATGTTAAGCCGTGAAAATGAACCTTTCTTTACAACAATCAAAGCAGATTGGTTGCATGGCGTACCAGCCTCCGGATTAAAAGCTATTGTTGAGCTTAGACTTAAAAATGAAAAGCAATTTTTCAGCACATTTCCTTCCTTTCATTTTGAAAATGAATTTTTTAAAACTAATCTATCTGAATATACCACTATTTTCAATAATCAATTAGATGAATCAGGCATTGGGTCATTTCCACTTAATATTTCAGAAAACCCGGATATTTCGGGAAAACTAACAGCCATTTTTCAAACCAGGGTTTTTGAACCTTCCGGAGAATTCAGTACCACGCTTGAGAAGGCTACCTATCACCCTTTTACTTCTTATGTCGGATTTGAAATCCCCGTAAATTCCTGGGGAGAACAGATATTACCAGAAAATAAGACTTCGGTGATACGATTTGCTGTTGTCGATAAGAATGGAAAACCATTACAAAATAAGCAAGTCCGTGTCAGTTTGTTTAAATCAGATTGGTATTGGTGGTGGGATAATAATCAGTATCAAAATGCTGATTTTAATACTGAAACGGCAAAAAAATCAATAAAAGAAATCACCTTATCTACTGACTCAAAAGGATTAGCTATCTGGCGTTTTCAAATAAAGGAATGGGGGCGCTATTTATTACTGGCTGAAGACCTGGCGTCGGGTCACAGGTCAGCGAAATATATTCATGCAGGTTTTCCAGATGGCGTCACTAATAATAATGAAAAGGACCTTCTTTCTTTGATGCCCGTTAAAACAGATAAACCAAAGTACAAGCCAGGTGACAACGCTTTATTAACCTTTCCAGGTTCAAATGAAGGAATGGCATTGGTTACCATTGAAAACGGCAGCAGGGTTTTACAAACCTTTAGAATTAAAACACAAAAAGGAGATAATACCATCAGGATTCCAATTAAAGAAGATATGGCCCCAAATGTTTATGCCTACATTTCCTTTATACAAGGATATGAAACGGTTAAAAATGATTTACCTATCAGATTATTTGGAATATGCCCTGTTTACGTGGAAAATCCTTCCACTGTGCTAAAACCTAACATTCAAGCAAAAGAAAGTTTCAAACCCGAAGAAAAAATTTCCATAGCCATTTCAGAGGATAAGGGTAAGGAAATGACCTATACCTTATCTGTAGTTGATGAAGGATTATTGGGTATTACGCGATTTAAAACGCCGGATCCGTTTAATGCTTTTTATGCAAAAGTAGGATTGGGTATCCGTACCTGGGACATATATAATAAGATATTAGGAACTTTTGGAGCCACATTGGGTAATTTACTTGCTGTTGGCGGTGATGATAGTTATCAGCCAGATGCATTAAACAATACGGGAACCCAGTTTAATTCAGTAGTTCTTCATTCAGGTCCCTTTCACTTGAAAAAAGGTCAAAAATCGATTCATCAAATTACCTTACCCAATTATATGGGTGCTGTCAGAATCATGGTGGTGGCTAAAAATAATGAAGCTTATGGATCAGCAGAAAAAACAGTTCCAGTAAAAAGTCCGGTCATGCTCTTTGCTTCTGCTCCCAGAACGCTTTCACCGGGTGACCAGTTTTCCTTACCGGTAAATATTTTTATTTCCCAACCTAATCTCGATAAGGTGATTATTTCCAGCGCAGATGAGGCAGGCATATTAATCAGCAAAAATAAATCTGTTACCCTTAATCTTGATGGAAAAAAGGAAGGAATGGTGCTCATTCCATTCACAGTAACCGAAAAAACCGGTCAAGCAAGGTTAAAGATTACCCTGGCCAGTTCCAGGGGTTCCGCATTTCAATGGTTAGAAATTCCGGTTAGAAACCCCAACCCGGTAGCTTACAGGATTGCATCAAAGGTGCTGAATCCAGGGGAAACCTGGGTAGAAAATCTAAGTAGTTTTGGACAAAAAGGAACGCGTCAGATCATGTTGGAATCGTCTGTTATTCCTAATATTGGTATTCAAAAAAGGTTAGCTTATTTATTACATTATCCTTATGGTTGTTTAGAGCAAACCGTGTCTACCGCTTTTTCTCAGCTTTATTTAGAAAAATGGATTAATTTAAATCCTCAACAGGAAAAACAGCGTTTTAAACATATAAAATCCGCCATACAGCAGATAAATAAATTTCAATTATCATCAGGAGGATTTTCCTACTGGCCAGGGCAATTCCAGTTCGATGAATGGATTACAAGTTATGCTGGTCAATTTTTGCTGGAAGCAAAAATGGCTGGGTTTGTAGTACCTTCCAATATGTTACAAAAGTGGGAAAAATTTCAGCTTAAACTGGTGAAAGGTCTCTATATGAATACTGCCTGGGCCTCATCGGAATTGCCTCAAATGAATCAGGCATACAGACTATACACTTTAGCCCTTGCAGGTAAGCCAGAAAAAGGAGCAATGAACCAGCTTAGGGAAACCAAATTATATCTTTCTGCAGCAAACAGATTAGCAGGTGCTTACGCACTTGCAGGCAACAAAGAAGTTGGAAAAAAAATACTGCTTTCAAAAAACAGAAAAGGAGAAGCACAAAGTCACACGGTAACCTATGGTTCGGACGACAGAGACAGGGCTCAACTACTTGAAACCCATGTTCTATTGGGAAATAATACTAAAGCCGCCACTTTAGCAACCCAACTAAGTAAATCTTTTTCCTCCTCTAACTGGTATTCTACCCATTCTACAGCCTACGTTTTATTAGCTCTTAGCAAATATCTGGGAGACCAGAAACCCGGCGAAGCAATCAACTACCAATTTAATACGGAAGAAACAAAAGGGAAATGGGTTGAAGTTACCCATAACCGATCCATAGGTCTTACGCAATGGCAGGATTTTTCCGGAAAACAGAAAATAAAACTTCAAAATAAGGGTAAAAGCAAATTGTTTTTACAATTGATCCAATCTGGTAAGGAATCTTTAGGTGAGGTAAAAGCAACATCTTCAGGTATTGAACTGACTGTTCAATTTTATGATAAGAATGGGCAACAATTAGCACCTGAAGAAATACCTCAGGGCGAAGATTTCAAAGCGGAAATAATCGTAAAACATACAGGAGAAAATCCTTATACCTACAATGATCTCGCCCTGACTCAGGTTTTTCCGTCTGGCTGGGAAATGATTAATGACAGAATAACAAATTCAGATGCAACGCAGTCAAATCACTATGAATATACTGATGTAAGAGACGACAGAACATCTTATTTTTTTAATCTGGGTGAAAGACAGATTAAAAAATTTACCGTCAGACTAAATGCAACTTTTAGTGGCCGGTATTATTTTCCTGCTGCTACTGTCTCTGATATGTACCATCACCAGATCAACGCACAAACATCGGGGAACTGGATTTATGTTAAAAGCAAAAACACCAACTTAAATGAATAAAATAATGAAAAAAAGGAGCCTTATTGTTTTAGTGATCTGTCTTTCAGGAATTGGATTATTTCTACTCTCAGGCATGACCTACCGGAATAAATCAGAAGAAGGCTGGATAGATTTATTCAATGGCAAAGATTTAAACGGATGGATTGTTAAAATTGCCAAACATGAAACTGGTGAGAATTATGGGGAGACTTTTAGGGTAGAAAATGGAGAAATGAAGGTTTCGTATGAAAATTATACTGATTTTGATTTTCAATATGGACATATCTTTTACGAAAAGCCTTTTAGTTATTACCTGATAGAAATAGAATACAGGTTTTTTGGTGACCAGGCACCTAAAGGGGAAGGCTGGGCCTGGAGAAATAGCGGGGTAATGTTACATGGACAGGCTCCCTACTCAATGACAAAAGATCAGGATTTTCCCATTTCTATTGAAGCTCAATTTCTTGGAGGAGACGGGAAAAACCAGCGAACTACCTGTAATTTATGTACACCAGGTACAAATGTGGTAATGAATGGAAAATTAGTAACCCAGCATTGTATCAATTCCCAGTCAAAAACATTCCATGGAGATCAATGGGTAAACGCAAAATTCCTTGTGCTGGGTGATTCCATTATTAAACATTTTGCAAATAATGAACTGGTACTTTCGTATGAAAAACCTCAATTTGGAGGGGGGACTGTTAACAGACACAATCCTGCTGAAAAAAGAGACGGCGAATTGATAAAAGGAGGATATATATCCCTGCAAAGTGAAAGCCATCCTATTGCCTTTAGAAAAGTAAGGTTATTAAATCTGGAAAAATATGCATCCAACCCTAATAAACTGGCTAAAAAGCTTAAATCCTTACAATTACCTGAAAATTGAATCTTATTTAGTTAAATAGTTGCTGATAAATCCTTTGACAACCTGTAATGCCTGATCAAAATGTCTGTTATTATTGATAATTATATCCACTTCATCAGCAAAAGGCTTGATATATTTTTCATAAGCAGGCATTACATGGTTTTCATAACGGTATAAAACATCATCAATTGGATAGTTTCTCTCTGACTGATCTCTTCTGATTCTTCTGATAACCTTCAAATTTTCTTTCGCCTGAATAAAAAGGGAAAGATCGAGCATTTTTCTTATCTCCTCAAAATACAGTATAAATAATCCTTCTACAATCAGAATAGGAGCTGGATTAAAATGAAGGACTTTGGGGTTAGCCAGGCGATTATTGAACGTATATTCTTTCCGAAAAACAGGCTCACCCGCCTTTAACGTACATAAATCATTGAGTAAATCGTCCTTGAATATCGACTGTGGCAAATCAAAATTTGAGATTCCCTCACTGTCAAGAACCTGAGATTCCCTTGGTTTATAATAATCATCCTGTGATATAAAACAAACCTGGTCAGGACTAAAGTTTTTTTTCAGGTTGAGGATAAAGCTCGTTTTTCCGGAGCCACTACCTCCTGTTATGCCAATAATAAATGGTTGCACGCGATTTGTTTTCCCAAAAATAGTTAATCCACAACTCTTTGCTTAGTTTTATGCTATAAAAAAGGCATTAATGGAATTACTTACTACTATTTTAAGAGCTACACTGGGAATGGCAGTGCTCATTGGCATTGGTTATTTATTAAGTTCACAAAAAAAATCCATTGCATGGAAGACAATATTCCTGGGAATCATTTTACAATTTGTATTGGCGATTTTAGTGTTAAAAGTACCTTTTATCAATAAAGCATTTGATTACGCCGCAGGTTTTTTTCAGGTAATTTTAAAATATTCTGAAGAGGGCGCAACTTTTCTATTTGGAAATCTGGTAACAGATACCAAATCTTTTGGCTATATTTTTGCCTTTCAGGTGTTGCCAACCATCATTTTCTTTTCGGCTGTTTCTTCTATTTTATATTATTTTGGCATATTACAAAAGATCATATATGTGCTGGCTATCCTAATGAAAAAAACGTTAGGTGTGAGTGGTCCTGAAAGTCTCGCTGCAGCTGCTAACATATTTGTTGGCCAAACAGAGGCACCTCTGGTCGTAAAACCATACATCAGTAAATTCAGCAGATCTGAATTAATGTGTTTAATGACTGGAGGAATGGCAACAATTGCTGGTGGTGTTTTTGCGGCTTATGTCGGATTTTTGGGAGGAGATGACCCGGCGCAACAATTATTTTTTGCCAAACATTTGTTAACCGCCTCTATCATATCAGCACCTGCAGCTATTGTAGCTGCGAAGCTTATCGTACCTGAAACAATAGAAAAAGGGTCGGAAACCGATCTTGAGGTTACCGAGGATAATGGAAATAATCTGTTGGATGCCATTTCCAGAGGTACCACTGATGGATTAAAATTAGCCATCAATGTGGGCGCCATGCTGTTAGTATTTACGGCCCTTGTATATATGTTAAATGATTTCATACTTGAATTTCCAGGAAAATGGCTGGGTGTAAATGATTATATAAAATCATCTACTGCCGGTCGTTTCCAGGGTTTAACTTTTACCTATTTACTTGGCCTTTTGTTTGCTCCGATTGCCTGGCTATTGGGAACGCCAACTCAGGATATTGTTATCGTGGGGCAACTACTGGGTCAAAAAACGGTAATCAATGAGTTTGTAGCTTATTCAGACTTAGGCTTGCTAAGAGATAAAGGTATCCTCCTTGATCCTAAATCACTCATTATAGTTACCTACGCATTATGTGGATTCTCGAATTTTGCATCCATTGGAATTCAAATAGGAGGTATCAGTGCCCTGGCTCCGAATAAAAGACAAGAGTTAACTGAACTCGGTTTAAAGGCGATGATAGGAGGAACTATTGCCTGCTTTATGACGGCAATCATCGCCTCTGTCCTTTATCATTTTTAAAATTTAAAAACCATTAAAACTAAAAAAAATAAATAGTTGTTACAACTGTTTTATTACCCGAACAAAGAAAAAGATGGCCACTATTGTATTTACATTTGAAGACAAATCCATTCAACAGCCAATTCGTGTGGAAAACGTTTCAGCTGACCAGAGTATTCTGGAAATTGCGGAAGAAAATGATATTCATCTCAATCATAATTGTGGCGGCGTTTGTGCCTGCAGTACCTGTCATGTTTATATTCATCAGGGTGAAACATTTTTAGAAGAAATTTCTGATAAGGAGGAAGATTTTATTGACAGAGCTATAAAGCCAAAATTAAATAGCCGCCTTGCATGTCAGTGTATTCTACTTTCTGAGAATGCTACTATTCAGGTTGAAATTCCTGATCAGAGTCGAATTATCGGACATGAACATTAATTTAATTTTTAAAAAAGTAAATATGCCTTTTCAAGATTTTGAAAATTTACCCATTAAGTGGTCTGATCACGAAGATATTGCCATCAAATTATACGAAAAATTTGGTGATGAATTTGGCGAAAGTAAAATTTACAGGATTCGTTTCACCCAACTCTTAGACTGGATTCTGGAAATACCAAATTTTGTAGGAACGAGGGAGGAATCTAATGAGGGACATCTCGAACAGATACAGGCAAAATGGGTTTACGAATGGCGTGATAATCAATAAAATGAGATTTTCAACATGTCAAACTTGGAACATTTCATTCAGGTAAAAGCCTTTTTATTCGATATTGACGGGGTATTTACCAATAATGAAGTGCTCATTACGGAAGCCGGTGAATTATTGAGAACCACCCATTTAAGAGATAGCTTTGCGGTAAAATCAGCCTTAAGGGCGGGGTTTCCCATTGGCATCATTACTGGTGGTTCGAGTATTGGTCTTACAAAAAGACTTAATGAACTTGGTATTGATTTTGTAGCTACTGGTAAATTCCAGAAGTTAGTTTCTTTCTACGATTTTATTGCCAGATATGAATTAAATCCTGCCAATGTATTGTATATGGGGGATGATATGCCCGATATTCCCATTTTAAAAAAAGTAGGAATTGCCTGCTGTCCGGCTGATGCCATACCAGATATTTTTCCGCTTGTGAACTACATTTCACCCATTCGGGGTGGACATGGATGTGTCAGAGATGTCATTCAAAAAACATTACAGATTCAGGGAAAATGGCAAGTTAGTGAACTATAATCATAAAAAATTCGGGTGGAAATGGGTATTCAAACTCATCAGATTACCTAACTTACTCATAGTTGCGGCAACCCAGTTTTTAATATATTTCTGTCTGTTAATTCCCGTTTTTGAAAACTATAACCTGCCTGGATCATTCACATCCCTGGAATTCAATTTATTCGTCATCACCACCTTATTCATTACCGCGGGTGGCTACATTATAAACGATTTGTTTGACATAGAAACCGATCGGATAAATAAACCAGAACAAAGAATAATTGAAGTCCATATTAATCATCGGTCTGCCTGGTTTATTTATTTAACACTTCTTTTGTCTGGTGCTTTTATTTCCTTATTTCTTGCGATTCGAAGAGGAGATTTGACCTATTGGTTTATTTATCCGCTGGCAACTATTATTTTATATGCTTACAGTAAATGGTTCAAAGGCATTCCTTTGTTCGGAAATTTCATCGTATCTCTTTTTTGTGGCGCTATTGCCGGTTTATTTTTTCTCACCGAAAAATCAGCTTTTGCAATACTCAAAGAAAGCAATCCTGATCAATTCAAAAATCTGCAAATCATTTTATTTTCCTACACCCTGTTTGCATTTACAACTAATTTTCTCAGGGAAATAGTTAAAGATTTACAGGATGAACCCGGAGATATGAAATCAAACATACATACCGCTGCCGTTGTATGGGGAAAACGAGTTACAACATACATTGCAATTGTAGTGGCCTTGGCTACCTTTGTTTATATGAATTATACGTTTAAGCTTACTACTTTTGAGCAAATTCCCTGTTTAGATTTAGTTAGCTTAATTTTAATAAAACTTCCGATTATCTTTAGTACCATTTATTTAATGAAAGCAAATGATTCTAAAGCTTATAAAAAGGTTGGAATCTGGATTAAAATAATAATGATAAATGGCTTATTTTTATTTGCTTACATTACTTTTCACCAAAATGGATAAACCTATATTTTCACCGTTTGACAAAACCATTGTGCTGGCCTCCAAATCACCCCGCCGGGCTCAGTTATTGAAAGACGCTGGTTTTACTTTCAGAATTCATCTCATGGATGTAAATGAAGATTTTCCAGCTGATTTACAGCCTGATCAGGTTGCTATGTTTTTAGCGAATAAAAAAGCAGCGGCGGCAGATGTACATCAACTGGAAGAAAAGGAAGTTTTACTAACTGCAGATAGTGTAGTTATAATACATGATAAGATACTAAATAAACCAACTGATTTCAATGAAGCACATCAAATGTTAAGCATTTTAAGCGGTCAAAACCACAAAGTATATACAGGCGTCTGTTTGCAATCAAAAACCAGAAAAATAATACTGAACAGTGAAACTACGGTACATTTCGGAACATTAGCTGAGGAGGAGATAAGCTATTATTTAGAAAAATATAAACCTTTCGATAAGGCAGGTTCGTATGGTATCCAGGATTGGATCGGATATTGCAAAATTAAGAAAATTGAGGGTGAATACGCAAATGTTATGGGTTTACCAATTTTCGATATTTATCAGGCTCTCTTAGATTTTTAAATGATTTTCAAGCTTTTCAAAATAATGCTTTGCATTTTCCTGAACCATTTCTTTTACTTTTTTTCCAATCACTGATTTTAGGATAAGAGGCATCTTTACATGTATTTTATAATTTACCTGGGTTGAATTTTCAGTACGCTGAATCAGATTGATGTCTATTTTTGCCGATAAAATACCTATAGCAGCATCCTGAGATAAATCGGCTTTAAAACGTTTAGGGAATTCCAGATTTGATATTTTTAAAATGCCAGTCAACCCATTGGAAAAACCAGGCAGATTAAAATCACCCATAATTTTGTAGGTTTCTTCTCCGGTTTTATCAATCGTTCTGATTTCGGGTATTAATCGGCCGAGGTAATAAGGATCGACAAGCGATTGCCAAAGTTCATCTATAGGAATATTAGATTCGTAATTATCTTCGAATTGCATTTTTTAAAGCAAAAAAACAATAAATTTTCGAAATTTGTATTGAAAATTAGCATTTTTTATGAAAAGAAGACATTTAATTTCAAAAAGTCTGTTATTGTTTTTACCTTTTCCTCTATTCCGGAAAAAGGATAAAACCATTTCGAAAGGTACTTTTTCAATGGATGATAATAGATTGACTTTTCATCATAAAGAGATATCAACCAGCTTTACCTGTTTTTTTATTGCTGACACGCATATCTTCAGGGATGACACCAGAGGTGATTCCTACAAAGAATATAGCGGTCGAATGGCTAAAGCCTATAATAAAACAAATCATTTTAAGAGTGGTAAGGAAACTAATCCGGAAATTGCATTTCAAGAGACATTGGCAATAGCTAAAAAGGAAAACGCTACATTACTTATTCTGGCGGGTGATATTTTTAGTTTTCCCTCCGAAGCTGCTATTGATTTTGCCCTGGATGCCTTACAAAAAACGGGTATTCCTTATTTATTTACGGCAGGAAATCATGACTGGCATTATGAAGGCATGTCAGGAAGTGCCGACTATTTAAGAGACACCTGGATAAATAAAAGACTGGTTAAATTATATCAGGGTAAAAACCCTTATTACGCCGTCACAGTCATCCACGGCATCAGAATTCTTACTATTGACAATTCAACTTATGAAATTAATCAGGAACAACTGCATTTTTTTGAAGAACAACTGAATGTTGGAGCGCCTGTTTTATTATGTTTACACATACCATTGTATGTTCAGGGTAGACATCTGGGTTTCGGTTGCGGTCATCCCGAATGGAATGGGAAAAATGATAAAAATTTTGAACTGGAAAAGCGGGAACCCTGGCGAATAACAGGGCACCATATACATACTTTACATTTTCACAAAAGGGTGATTGAAACAACTCATTTGATAGGAATACTGGCAGGACACATCCATCAGCCTTCTCTGGATATATTAAAAAATGGTGTGCCACAGGTGGTAGCACCGGCAAATGCCAACGGAGGATATTTATCCTTACATTTCGAAAAGGAGGTTCTTAACTGATGTTCATATCCTTTTTCCAGGCTTTGAAACCGCTCCACGCCATAAAGAAGAATAGCAGGTACATAAGAGAAAAGAGCGATAATTCCTTGTAATAATTCAGAGGAACAGCTACTGCGTTGGAAATCATGTAAGCTATCCAATTGTCAATTTTCCTTTTAGCCATCCACCACATGCCTAAAACAGAAAAAGAGGTAACCAACGCATCAGCAACCGGCGTATTACTGTCGGTCTTATATTGCAGCCATAAATATAAAGCAGACCAGGAACCAAAAACTATCAACAAACCTAACAGCCTTTCCTTTTTATTACACCAGGTAACCGGAAAAACCAGGGTTTGATCTGCTCTTCTTAATAACCAGGCATACCATCCATAAACACTGATAACGACATAGTAAAGATGAAGTAAACCTTCCGCATACAGCGGTGGTACAATCCTGAATAAATAAATGTAAGCAGCGATCAGTACCCCTACAAGTCCTGTCGGGAAAACCAGCACATTATTCTTCAATGCATACCAGACACTAAGTACTTGAGCTATAGTACTTAACCATTCCAACATCGAGATGGCCATCAAATTTTCTGCAATCTGCTGTAACATATTTGCTTTCTTGAACCAATTAGCATTGGAAAAGTACATCAAGAAAACTGTAAAACAAATAATTTAAAGGAAAAACAGCAAAAAGCTAAAATTAAATTACCTAAATGTATCAAAAGCTTTAATTTCGTATGTTATTTTAAAAACCTTAACATGAAATTTAATCTTTCCTCTTTTTTTTATTTAAGTATAACCCTTTTGCTGGTTTTTGCTTTAAATAAAAAATTGGGATCCATACCCCCATTAGGTAAATTCCTGGATCCTTTTAACGGGTTTTGGCAGCAAGCTGAGCCCAGAAATGCAACAACAGAAAACACACTTCAGATAGAAGGTCTGAAAGGGAAGGTTTCGGTCATGTTCGATGAAAACAGGGTTCCCCATATTGATGCAGAAAACGATTATGATTTATATTTCGCCCAGGGATTCATTATTGCCAGGGACAGACTATGGCAGATGGATTTTCAAACCAGGTTTGCTGCTGGAAGATTATCAGAAGTGATTGGAGAAAAAGCCGTTGATCTGGACAAATATAACAGGCGCATGGGTATGGGTTTTGGAGCCAGAAATATGGAAGCATTTGTTAAGAAAGACCCTAAAATGAAAGGGGTACTCGATGCCTATACCCATGGCATTAATGCTTATATAAAAACATTAAAACCTAAGGATTATCCTATTGAATTTAAATTACTGGATTATGCTCCTGAAAACTGGAAACCGATTAATTCAGCTTTCCTTCTAAAATTAATGTCGGCAACCCTGGCAGCAGCGTCCAATGATTTTTATATGTCCAATGCTTTATCAAAATTTGGACCTGAAGTAATCAACGACTTATTTCCTAATTATCCATTCAGGGAGGATCCGATTATACCTGAGGGAACAAAATGGGATTTTCAACCTGTCGGGAAGCCTGCAGTCCCAGAGGGACTGTCTTATCAAACAGACATAAAACTTCAACCTAAAGAAGAGGGACTTGGAAGTAATAACTGGGCCATTTCAGGCAATAAAACAAGTACAGGTTTTCCAATGCTTGCCAATGATCCCCATCTTGAGATGACCTTGCCAGCTATCTGGTATCAAAACCAGCTAACTGCACCTGGAATAAATGTATATGGTGTCACCATTCCAGGTTCACCTGGTGTCATCATTGGTTTCAATAAAGAAGTAGCCTGGGGGGTAACTAATGTTGGTTCAGATGTACTCGATTGGTACAAAATTACATTTAAAGACCACACTAAAAGGGAATATCTGGTTGGAAAAGAATGGAAAGCAGTAAAGAAAGTAGTGGAGGTAATAAAAGTCAGAGGAATGAAAACCATCACGGATACCGTATTATACACCCACCACGGCCCGGTAGTCTATCAGGAAGGAGAAAAACCGAAATCTTTTCCAAAATCAAACAATATTCCTGTTGGTTTTGCCCTAAAATGGATTGCTCATCAGCCCTCTAATGACATAAAAACCTTTTATGAATTAAACAGGGCAAAGACTTATGCCGATTATCGGGCAGCACTGATTCATTACGTTGCACCCGCTCAAAACTTCATCTTTGCCAGCAAAGAAAATGATATCGGCATAACCCCCAACGGATATTTTCCTTTAAAATGGAAAGGTCAGGGTAAATTTCTGCTGGATGGTAGCAATCCCTCTCATGAATGGAAAGGAAGAGTTCCCGCAGCTCACAATCCAACGGTAAAAAATCCTGCAAGAGGGTTTGTATCCTCAGCAAATCAATTTTCAACAGATACCACTTATCCCTATTATCTGCACTGGGAATTTACAGGATATGAACGTGGCGCAAGAATTAACAGACAGCTTTCAACCATGGAGAAGGCAACTGTTAGTGATTTTCAGGCATTACAAAATGATAATTATAGTATTCATGCTGAAAATATAAGGGATGTTTTATTAAAAAATATCCATCAAGACCAATTAAACGAAAGGGAATTATCTGCATTAGACGTGTTGAAAAAATGGTCACTCCGATATGATGCCCGTGAAAAAGCACCCAGTATTTTTGAATGGTGGCACAAAAGATTAGCTATCGGTATATGGGAGGATGAATTTTCAGATGAAAAAAATCCTATGATAATGCCTTCCAGGGACAGAACGGTTGAACTGCTCATTTCTGATGAAAAAGCCATCTGGTATGATAATAAAAACACCTCTGTCAAAGAATCAAAGCAGGATATCATAACCCAAACTTATAAAGCTACCATAGATAGTCTGTATAAAATTTTTGGAGAAATGGGTTCTTCATGGGAATGGGGACATGTAAAAGGAACCAATATTCCACATTTGGCAAAAATTGCCGGATTTGGAACGAAGACTTTATATACCGGCGGGTCTAAAACAGCTGTAAATGCCATTTCACAGACAACAGGTCCCTCCTGGAAAATGGTAGTTTCGCTTGGTCCTAAGGTGCAGGCATTTGGTTTATTTCCAGGGGGTGAATCTGGTAATCCGGGTAGTTTTTACTATGATAATATGGTAGAAAAATGGGCTGGTGGAAAACTTAATTCCTTGTATTATTATGAAAAAGGAAATCCCGACACCAAAAGAATCAAACAAACCATTTCTCTCATCTCAAAAAATTAAACTCATGCTAATATTAATCCTAATCATTGTCAGTTTTATAGCCCAAAGTTTTTTACCCTGGTGGATCATAATGCCTGTTTGTCTTATCGGGGGATTTTTCTTTTCAAAATCCGGAAAGCAGGCTTTCTGGAGCGGATTTTCCAGTATATTTATGCTATGGGTTATCAAGATGTTAACTTTAAGTTTACCCAATGAACATTTATTAGCTAATAGGATAGGTCAGGTATTTATGCTACCTGAAAGTAATAATAATTGGATTATCCTTTTACTTGCAGGCGCAGTCATTGGAGGATTGGTTGGAGGCTTAAGTTGTTTAACGGGGAATTCATTTCAAAAAACAAAATAAAGGAGTTAAAACATACTTTTACCAATATTTATCTTTCATTTCGTCAAATTATTCAGCCAAATTTTTTTATTGGTGAAAAATGTACTTATATTTATTTTAGTTTTGCAATAAAGATTTGAAATGAACTTAAAATATGGTGTAAAAGGTACATCTACCAGTAAAGAATAATTCACTCAATTTTTTAATTAACAATAGTCAACTTATGGTACAATTTTTCGAAAAAGTGACAAGAAATATGAAAAAGTACGCGATGCTTTTCTGTCTCTTGTTTATTTCTTCTGCCATGTTTGCACAAATCACAGGAAAGGTGGTTGACGCTGACAATGGAGAACCGCTCATTGGCGCCTCGGTCGTTATCGCCGGCACCTCAACGGGAACGGTTACAGATCTTGATGGATCTTTTTCAATTAATGCAAAAGCCGGTGATGTACTGGAAATATCCTACACAGGATATACTGCCAAAAACATTACGGTAGGCGCTGAAACAAACCTTTCCATTACTTTAAGTCAAGGGGTAACCATTGACGAAATTATTGTAACTGGTTATGCCGTTGAAAGCAAGCGTCAAACGACAGGTGCTGTTTCAACCGTACCGGCCAAACAAATGGCAGCAATTCCTTCAGGTAACGTTGAACAACAATTACAAGGTCGTGTTGCCGGTGTTACAGTGCTAACCAATGGACAGCCTGGTACTACCAGTCAGATTCGTGTTCGTGGTTTTGGTGCTTTTGGTGGTAATGCTCCTTTATACATCGTGGATGGGGTACCTACAGAAAACACTGATTTCATTAATCCTGATGATATTGAGACGGTAACCGTTCTTAAAGATGCTGCTTCTGCTTCCATTTATGGTGCCAGAGCTGCCAATGGTGTGGTGGTTTATACTACCAAATCGGGTGCCAGAAAAGCTAAAAAAATGGAGGTTACCTATAACGGCTTGACTGGTTTTACAGATCCAAATGTTAAAGGTTCTCCCAAAATGCTTGACCCTCAGCAAATGGCTGACTGGTCACACGTTGCATACCGCAATAACGCGGCTGCAAATGGTACCGCAGTTCGTTACACTCATCCACAATATGGAAATCAGGAGACTCCTCGTATGCCAACTTATCTGCATGCCAATGGCGCTAATGGTGTCGTTGGAAATGTAGATTTAGCGGCTATCGAAGCTGCTTACAAAGCTAATCCACGTAATGTGTTTTTAATTAAACCAAATCTGGAAGGAACCAACTGGTATGACGCCATTACCCGAAATGCACCCATTCAACGCCATAGTTTAGGATTTAGTGGCGGAACCGAAAATGGTCGTTATTACATTGGTCTTGGTGCTCAGAACCAATCAGGTATTTTACTTAAAAATGAATTTAAACGTTATTCTTTCAGGGCCAATTCTGAATGGGACTTATTACCCTGGTTGTCTATGGGTGAAAATTTACAAGTTACCTACAGATCCGTATTAGGACAACAGGGAGATGCCGGTGGTATAGGTATCGCTGATGATGAATCAGAAGTATTATCTGCTTATCGTATGCCCACTATCTTACCGGTATTTGACGAATTTGGCAGTTATGCAAGTACCAAAGCTGCAGGATTTAATAATCCAAGAAATCCGGTAAGAAGATTGGTACGGAACAATGGAGACGACAGAGGCTTTAACACAAATGCTTTTGGTAACCTTTATTTTGTTATTAAGCCCTTAAAAGGCTTGTCTATCAAATCTTCTTTAGGAGGATCTTACAACAATAACTTCTTCAAAAATTACAATTATATTTATCTGGGTGACTCAGAACCAGAAGCTTCCAATACTTTTAGTGAGGGTGGCGGTTATTCTTTTAACTGGGTATTTACCAATACAGCAACTTACAAAGCACAATTTGGAGTTCATGGAATTACTGCTTTCGCAGGTATTGAAGCGTTAAATACAGGAGCAGGTCGTTTCTTTAATGGAAGTGGTATTAATCCGTTCTCCACAGACTTAAATTTTGTGAATCTTGCTACGGTTCAAAGCCCACAAGTCAACAGCGGACTTTTCAATGGGGTTAACTTCTACTCCATGTTTGGAAAACTTGACTATAACTTCAAAGAGAAATATTATGTTACTGGAGTTCTTCGTCGTGACGGTGCATCTCGTTTTGGAGCTAACTCCAGATTTGGTGTTTTCCCTGCATTCTCAGCAGCATGGCGTGTAACTTCAGAAGATTTCCTAAAGGATATATCCTGGCTTAGAGATTTAAAGATCCGTGGTGGATGGGGTGAAATGGGTAATTCCAATAACGTGGACCCAAGTAACCAGTTTTTCCTTTATCGTTCAGATCGTGGAAATACTTTCTATCCAATCAGTGGACAAAGCAGCGGTGTTGACGAAGGATTTGCTTCCAGCCGAATTGGTAATCCAGACGCAAAATGGGAAACCAGTGAAACTATTAACATAGGTTTTGATGTCTCTCTATTCGATAACAAACTGGAAATTATATTAGATTGGTGGAAAAAAACAACCAGAGATCTTTTATTCACGGTTCCACTTCCAGGTGTAGCAGGTAATTATGCCGCCTCGCCAGCTGTTAACGTAGGTAGTATGTTAAACAGAGGTATTGATTTCCAGATTATCAACAGAGGTAATTTAGGATCAAAATTAACCTACGAACTTACTTTAAATAATGCTTTCCTGCATAATGAAATCACAAAATTAGCTGACGGTATTCCATTCTTCGATGGAGGTTCTTACAGAGGTATTGCCCCTATCAGAAATCAGCCTGGCTATGGTCTTTCTGAATTCTTTGGTTACAAAATGATTGGATATTTCAATTCAAAAGCTGAAGCTGATGCTTCAAAACAACCAGGTGCCGGCGTTGGTCGATTCAAGTATGAAGATGTAAATAAAGATGGTCAGATTACACCCGCTGACCGTACTTTTATAGGTAGCCCAATTCCCAAATATACAGGAGGTGCTAATTTCAATGTAGGTTACAAAAATTTACATGCTGAAATTTATCTTTATGCTTCTGTTGGAAATAAAATCTTCAACCAGTCTAAATGGTTCACCGATTTCTTTGGCTCCTTTGAAGGATCTGCAAAAGGTATTCGTGCCTTAGACTCATGGACACCTGCTTTAGGAAATGATGCCAAAGCACCTATCTGGGAAAGTGCCTCTAATATCAGTACCAATGGTGCTGCAAATTCCTGGTATGTAGAAGATGGATCTTTCTTACGTATTCAAAGATTAGCAATGTATTATGATTTTGATGCATCTGTATTAAAAAGATTGAAATTAACAAGATTGAGCATTGGTGCTTCAGCCAATAATATCTGGACTTTAACCAAATATACTGGCTTAGACCCAATGGTAGGTGGTGGTGCCGATACTAACTTCGGTATTGATGTAGGTAACTATCCGGTTACACCAGCCTATATGTTGAATTTCTCCATTGGCTTCTAAACTTTATTAACTTTAATTTGTTTCTTTAATATAAAAAAACAAGAAAATGAATAATATTTTTAAAAGGATGTCAATGATCATAGCTATGGTTATGCTCTTGGTCGTATCCTGTAAAGATTCCTTTTTGGAAGTTGCCCCTACCGGGTCACTTGCAGACGCTCAGTTATCAACAAAAGCGGGTGTTGAGGGCGTATTAATTGGTGCTTATGCCGCTTTAAACGGTGTTTTTGGAAACCGTCTTGAAGGTCCAAATCACTGGGTAACAGGCAGTATCTGTGGTGGCGATGCAAATAAGGGAACTGACCCTGGTGATTACTCATCACTCAACCCGGTGCAACGTTATGAAACAGACCCTACCCAAGGTGACTTATCTGCTTTCTGGAGAGGTCGCTATGAAGGGGTAAGCCGTTGTAATACTGTTCTTCGTCTTTTGGGACAAGCAAAAGACATCAGTCCTGCCGATGCGGCCCGTATTGCCGGTGAAGCCAGATTGCTGAGAGGTCATTTTTACTTTGACCTTAAAAAACACTACAACAGTATCCCCTATTTTGACGAAAAAACGCCAGCAGCTGAACGTCCAAAAATTCCCAATACACCTAATGTATGGGATAAAATTGAAGCCGATTTCCAGTTCGCTTTTTCAAATCTGCCTGAAACACAAGGTCAGGCTGGTCGTGTAAACAAATGGGCTGCTGCTGCCTACATGGGTAAAGCTAAACTTTATCAGAAAAAATATGCTGAAGCTAAAACCTGGTTCGACAATGTCATTGCCAATGGAAAAACAACCAATGGAAGAAAATATCAGTTACTTGACGATTTCACTCAAATCTTTAACGCTGAATTTGATAATCACGCAGAAGCAGTAATGGATGTTGAATCATCGATGAATACAGGTAGCACAGCTAACGCTAACTATTTCGATGACCTTAACTATCCTTACAATACTGGTTTAGATGGTCCCGGAAACTGCTGTGGTTTCTTCCAGCCATCTTTTGATATGGCGAATACGTTCCGCACTAAAGATGGACTTCCATTGTTAGATGGTTCTTATAATAATGACGCCAATGCATTAAAGCATGATTATGGTGTAGAATCAAGTGCTCCTTTTACGCCAGATGCTGGTCCGGTTGATCCTCGCTTAGACCATTCTATCGGTCGTCGCGGTATTCCTTACCTCGACTGGATTGCCCACCCAGGTAAAGCATGGATTCGTGCTCAACCTTACGCAGGTCCATATTCTCCAAAAAAGTATGTTTACTATAAGTCTCAGGAAAATAAGTTGACAGACGGTAGCTCTTGGACACGTGGATATGCGACAATGAATTATACCATCATTCGTTTTGCTGATGTACTTCTTATGGCTGCTGAGGCAGAAATTGAAGCTGGTACCTTAGCTAAAGCAAGAGAATACGTAAATCAGGTTCGTGCCCGTGCAGCTAATAAAGTACATTGGGTTAAAAAACCAGATGGAACACCTGCTGCAAATTATGTGATTGCCCTTTATCCTGAATCAGCCTTTGCTTCTAAAGCTTCTGCAAATGAAGTAGTTAGAATGGAAAGAAGACTGGAACTATCAGGTGAAGGCCACAGATTCTTTGACTTAGTACGCTGGGGAATTGCAGAACCCGTATTAAATGCTTATCTTAAAAATGAAGCTAAAATTTTAGTAACTAAATTTGGAGGTGCTAAATTTACCGCTGGAAACGATGAGTATTATCCAATTCCTCAACGTGAAATTGATTTACAAGGTACCGTTCTAAAACAAAATCCTGGTTATTAATTAACTCCTTTTGTTTTATAAAAAAGGGTGCCTCAATGCGTATAATTGAGGCGCCCTTTTTAATTTTGTAAAAAAAAAAGTTTTATGCGTATCCTTATTTGTCTGGTATATCTTTCTTTCTTGTTTTCATGTGAAAAAAAAGAAACATTATTTTCTATAATGGAACCTGTTGATTCCGGGATTTCCTTTGAAAATAAAATTACCGTTAATGATACCCTAAACGCACTGGTCAGTGAATTTGTCTATAATGGTGGCGGGGTGGCTATCGCTGACTTAAATGGAGACCAGAAAAATGATTTGTTTTTTACGGCAAGTCAATCAGATAATGCCCTTTATATCAACCAGGGAAATATGAAATTTCTGGAAACAACCAAAATTTCAGGCACCAGAAAACCTTCTAATCAATACTGGTCATCCGGAGTTAGTGTTATTGATATTAACACAGACGGTAAACAGGATATTTATGTTTGTAATACCTTGAATGGAAATGCCGATTACCGAAAAAATTTCTTATATATAAATAAAGGTAATAATGCTGACGGCACGCCCATATTTACTGAAATGGCGGCTGAATATGGCTTAGCAGATACCTCGCATGCCTCACACGCACAATTTTTTGACTATGATCTGGATGGTGATCTTGATCTGTTCATTGGCGTTAATTGGGTTGAGGAAAAATATCCTCACGAATTTATTGAAAAACGTATCGGAAAAGAAGCCTTAAACCGGGACAGACTGTTTAGAAATGACTGGAATGATAAGTTAGGTCACCCCGTTTTTACCGATGTTGCGGAAGAAGCGGGTATTCAACTGGATGGTTACAGTCATAGCACCCTCATCGTCGATTTTAATGAAGATCATTATCCGGATATTTATGTGGCTAATGATTTTGAAAGTGACGACCTTATTTTCATCAATAATAAAAACGGAACTTTTACCAATCATGCCGCTGACTTATTTAAACATATCAGTCTGACGGCAATGGGAAGTGACGTGGGGGATGTAAATAACGATGGGCTTCAGGATCTGTTGACTACAGAAATGCAACCATTCTATAATAAAAGAAAAAAATTGTTCCAGGGTGAAAGTAGTTACCAAAGAGAAATTTTCACCAAAAGATTTGGCTATAATCATCAGTTTATGAGAAATACCCTTCAGGTCAATCAAGGTATCAATCCTGAAACAGGATTTCCTGTGTTTTCAGAACAGGGTATGTTTGCCGGTATTCATGAAACAGACTGGTCCTGGACAGCCTTATTCTTCGATTTTGATCATGACGGCCATCAGGATGTGTTTATTTCAAACGGATATCCGAAAGATGTTACCGATCATGATTTTTCCATATTCCGCTCTTATGCCAGCCGATTGGTTAGTACAGAGGAATTACTTGCTGTGGTTCCCGAAGTTAAATCGCCAAATTTCCTCTATAAAAATAAAGGCAATCTTGCTTTTGAAAATATATCAGCTGAAGCAGGTATGCTTATACCCAGTTTCTCCAATGGTGCAGCTTATGGCGATTTAGATAACGATGGTGATTTAGATCTGGTGGTCAATAATATTAATGATAAAGCTTTTATTTTTAAAAATAACCTGAAAGCAGAAAAACAACAGTATTTACGAATCAAATTAACGGGAAATATAAACAATCCAGATGCTATTGGCGCATCAGCCATCCTTTACAATAATAAACATAAACAAAAACAATCCTTGTTATCGGGCAGAGGCTATTTATCACAATCTGAACTTATTTTTCAATTTGGCCTTGGTCAGGAAACCTCGGCAGATTCCATCGAAATTACCTGGCCGGGAGGTACCGCTCAGACTTTGTATAATGTAAAAGGGAATCAAACGATTTCCCTAAATTGGAATGAAAAACATAAGCCTAAGGTGAAAAAAATGCCTCCAACCCTTATGAAAGAGGTTTCCTCCGAATTGAATATTAATTTTACCCATGTTGAAAAAGATTTTATTGACTTTAATATTCAGCGGACACTCCCACATAAATTATCTCAATATGGTCCGGCGATTGCTGTAGGCGACCTGAATGGTGATGACCTGGATGATTTCATCGTCAGTGCCAGCAAAAATAATGATCAACAAATTTTTTATCAGTTGCCCAATGGTACTTTTGAATCGACTTCCTATCATTTTAAGCCAACACCTGCCGGTGATGAAGAAGATGCAGGTATATTAATTTTCGATGCAAACGGAGATGGATTAAATGACTTATATATAGCCAGAGGATGCGCCCAGTATGGACCTAATGACCCCTTGTACAGAGATCAGCTGTACCTGAATAAAGGAAATAAACAATTTGAAAATCAGCCCAATGCTATTCCTGTCATTACCTCTAATGGTTCCTGTGTAAAAGCGGCTGATTTTGATGATGATGGTGATCTGGATTTATTTATCGGCAGTCGTTCAAAGCCTTTCAGCTATCCTTTGTCTGACAGATCTTATATTTTACTGAATGAAAGTAAACATGGCATTCCGTTATTCAGAGATGCTACCTCCCAAATTTGTAAAGCGCTGGTCAATCCGGGTATGATCACAGATGCCTTATGGACCGATTTTAATAATGACCATGCCATGGATCTTATTCTCACCGGAGAATGGATGCCTGTTCGGTTTTTTGCAAACCAGCAGGGAAAACTGGTTGAGATTAAAACAAACCTGGAAAATCAAACAGGCTGGTGGAATAGTATTGCAGGTTATGATATGGACAATGATGGAGATACCGACTATCTGGTTGGCAATTTTGGACGGAATCTCAATGTGGTTGCCTCTGAAAAGGAACCATTAAGTATTTATGCAAAAGATCTGGACAATAATGGAAGTATAGATCCCCTTATTTCAAGGTACTGGCCTGACAGCCTTGGTGTAAGAAAAGAATATTTATACCATCCTTTACAAGATGTCATTACCCAGTTCACGGGTATCAGAAAGGAATATAATTCTTTTGGTGAATATGGTGAAGCAAGTGTCCCTGACATATTTTCCAGGTTAAACATGGAAAATGTTCTGATTAAGAAAGTAATTAATATGAATTCCTGCTGGATTAAAAATGAAGGTTATGGAAAATTTACCCTACATACCTTACCTCTAGAAACACAAATGGCACCTGTTTATGGTATTTTTCCAGCCGATCTGAATATGGATGGTTTTGTAGATATTTATTTAATTGGAAATGATTTTGGCATAGAGGTACAGCAAGGTAAAGCCGATGCCTTACATGGTGTTACCCTGCTGAATAAACAAGGAACCTCCTTTTCCACGCTTCCTTTTACAAAGTCTGGATTTTATGTTCCTGGCGATGGCAAAAGTCTGGTAGCGCTGAGGGTAAAGGATAAGCCTATATTGATGGCTGGTCAAAATAATAATAAACTGTTAGCTTTTACCCTTACCCGCAACCAAAATACCCTGGTACCATTTCAAAAGGAAGAAAAATATGCTATGGTTTATTTGAAAAATGGAACCATAAGAAAAATGGAAGCCTATACCGGACACACTTTTTATTCCCAATCTGCCAATTTTATACAGGTGAACCCACTAATTTCCAGGATCGATTTTTTTGGCAGCAAAGGCAAGTTGTTACGTAAATGGGAAAATAAGTAAAGGTTAACATGAGCGGGCAAATTATCGGATGGTTATTTATTTTTTTTATTATTTCCTTCCAGTATGATTGTAAGGCTCAGGATTATCTGAAAGTATTCCAAGATGATATTAATTACGCAGAAACCAAAATAAAGCGATTAGAAAACGGAGATATCATATTAGCAACATCAAGCCTGGAATCCTTACGAAATGGTGGAAAAAATGCGACCTTATTTTGCCAGCGGCTCGATTATTGTGGTGGATTAATCTGGTCCTATGCCTACAAAATTCCGGACGATCATATCATTCTAAATGATGTTGCCATTTTAAGCAAAGATGAAATACTCATGTATGGCAGTATATATGAGGGATTAAAAGAATCTGTTTTTCTGTTAAAAATCAATGTCCATACCGGTATGAATGAAGAAATGAAAGTATTTAATCCCGGTACCGTTGACCACTTTACTTATTCTTTAGATGTAAAAGAGGATATCATCCTTCTTTATGGATTACTTTTAGATTTCAACACAAAAAAAAATGGATTTATTGCTCAATTTAATACCAGGCTAAATTTTATCCGGGCCAATAAATTTTTTCCATTTGAATCATCCGGAAGAGCGATTATAACACCTGATAAATCATTCATAGGCTTCTCAGGAAACAATCTTTTTGCATTCAGTTCCGGAGGAACCCATCAGTGGGCTTATGAAATGAAGGGAGATAAAACCTTAAAAATTATTGGAGGTCCCTATTTAAGTAAGCAAGGTTTCATCTTTGAGGCAGTTGCAGATAGTTCCCATTTTCTATTTAAAATAAATCAGCAGGGAAATAAATTATGGGAATCCAGCCGATTTAAGGGATCTGGAAGGCCCTCTGCATTAAATATCCTTACCAATGATTATTTACATCTTTCTGTGTTATCCATTTATTCAGGGAAAAAAGTAGTTACCAACCTTAGATTTTCTGCTGAAGGGAATATGGAAAAAACAACGAGGCTGATGTTACCCCTTCCTTTACACGCTACCTTGCTGAATGAACATACAGATGAACAGGCAACCAGTACCATGATAGGTTCTATCGATCCATTCATTGGCATAAAAGGGGAAATCAATTCATTTATATTACAATATTCTTTAATGGATTTGAATATGGATTGTCTGCCAGCAGAAGAAATCAACCAACCTGCCCAACCAATTACAGCCATTTTTCCCAGTCCGGTAACCCCAGTGGTAACGCCTTTTAATTTTACGCAGGAAAAGGTATTTCGACCAGATACCGCCACATGGAAAAGAACTTCAAAGACCTATTGCCAGATAGAAATCACAAGTTTACCTCAACAACTGGATACCCTGCTGGGCTGTGATGAAAGCTGGAAGGTAACCCTGCCTGGAGAATCCTATATATGGGCAGATAATTTCCCATCAAAACAGAGAACAATTAATGTTCCAGGCATTTATAAGGCTTATAAATTATCCTGTACTGAACCAGATATTACTTTATTTACCCTGAATAAGAAGGATTGTACCTGTCCAGTGTTTATACCCAATGTATTCAGTCCCAATAATGACGGTTTGAATGATGAGCTGGAAATATTTTCATCCTGTGAAATTCAGGAATATCAATGGAACCTTTATTCCAGGTGGGGAAATTTACTGGATAGCGGAAAAAATGTAAACTGGACAGGCTATAAACAGGGTAATCCCTTACCGTTGGGAAGTTATATTTATATGGTTGATTATAAAATCAAGGATATTGATGAAAAAATCCAGGAAGGAAAGAAGGTACAAATAATTCATCTCTTAAGATAGGAAGATATGTGACCAATGTTACAATGTATATTCCATACCACCATTATATTCGCAGATTATAAAAAAATATTGGTTATGAAAAATTTAACTTCCCTGTCATTCTTTGTTTTATTTGTTATTTTGTTGAGTTCATCTTGTAATTCATCAAATAATGGAGGAATAAATTTTCAGTTAAATGCCAGCGAATTTTCCGATAAGATTTCCTCAACGCCAAGTGCGGTAGTATTAGATGTTCGCACGGAAGGTGAATTTAGTCAGGGTCATATTCAAAATGCGGTAAATATTAGCTGGAATGATCCAACTTTTGATGGAAAGATAAATAATATACCTAAAAATTCTCCCATTTTCATTTATTGTCTGAGTGGCAGCCGAAGTATGTCTGCAGCTAATTTTATGAGAAGAAATGGTTATTCAAACGTTTATGAATTAATGGGTGGTATTATGAAATGGACAGCCGCTAATTTTCCACTCACCACCGGAAGCGCTGTAAAAAAAGCAGCCGGCATGGATCTTACCACTTTTAAAAATCTTACCAAAGGAAAAAATATCGTTTTAGTTGATTTTTATGCTGACTGGTGCCTGCCATGTAAAAAAATGGAACCATTCCTAAATGAATTAGCGAATGAAAACAAAAACCAGATTACCTTACTCCGTATCAACGCAGACGAACATAGTGAATTATGTAAAAGTTTGAAAATTGATGCCTTACCCTATCTTCAACTATATAAAAATGAGGCATTGAAATGGGAAAAAGTCGGATTTATAGATAAAAAAGGAATTGAAAACGAAATAAACCTCATTAATTTCTGAGCATATTTAGCTTAGCATACATTTAAATGAGTATATTCAATGGCTCATTTAAATGTATCCTTATGCAATCCAGTATATTATCTGTTGTTTTGCTTCCCTTAGGTTTAGCAATTATTATGATGGGGTTAGGTTTATCACTGACTCCTGCTGATTTTAAAAGAATATTCACACAGCCTAAAGCTATTGTTATCGGGCTATTTTGTCAGATGATTCTTTTGCCATTTATTTGTTATTTCATTGCCACAGGTTTCAATTTATCTCCTGAACTGGCAGTGGGATTAATGCTTCTGGCTGCAGCACCTGGCGGTCCTACCTCCAATCTTTTTTCCCATGTAGCTAAAGGAGATGTTGCTTTAAATGTTTCCCTTACTGCTATCAATAGTTTACTATCTGTATTTTCTATCAGTTTGATTGTCAATATATCCATTGCTATTTTTATAGAATCAGGAGAGGTAATTCCCCTTCAGTTTAAGAAAATACTGGAGGTGTGTCTGATTGTGTTAGGCCCCGTTTCTATTGGCATGTTAATCAGATCAAAAGCGCCCCATATAACAGAAAAGTTAAATAAACCAGTTAAAATTGCATCTGCCTTATTTTTAGCTACCATTATTGTTTTGACGTTATATAGTGAAAAGGAAAAACTGCCCTTATATTTTTCATTGGTAGGCATTCCGGCTTTACTGTTTAACATCTTGTGCATGGTCATTGGTTATTATATACCCAGATTCATGAAACTTGAAAAATCACAAGCTATAGCCATTGGCATGGAAATTGGCATTCATAATGGAACCCTGGCTATTTTTATTGCCTTGAGTGTTATTGGAAATAATATAATGGCTACCCCTGCCGCCATCTATAGTTTATTTATGTTTTTTACCGCTGCTATATTTGGCGTATTAGTAAATAAATTTTAATGGTTTATTCAACCTTTTTGTAAACAGCCATGTCAAATGCGGGTACACAAAAACATAGAAACACCAGATCATCTGTTCCGGTATTTATTATGTATTGTGGTGTATTCTGAGGTATATAAACTATTTCGCCAGATTTAACCTCCCCTATACATTGGCCATTCAGATACATCTCCCCTATCCCCTCTAAAATGTAATACCATTCATCTGTGTCAGTTAATAAATGATTTTCAGTTATCATTGCTGGTTTTAATATGGCTTTTGCTAAAGAGCCACCGGGTACATGTGCCTCATTAAAACGTTCATTGATATAGCATCCTTCCCCTGAAAAATAGGTTTTTTCCGAATCCTCCTTAAAAATGGACAAACTCATTTGATTGTTTTTAAAAATTTTTAACTTTAAAGAAAAAGCCAATGAAACTGCTACCTCTCCTCTTCGCAGGATTTTTTTTCTTGAACAGCTTGCCGGCACAAGATAACAACAGGATAAATACGCTACATAAAATATTGGATACCTTATATCAGCGAAATGAATTTAATGGTATCCTTTTATATGCAGTAAATGGTAAAATAATGGTAGAAAAAGCCGTCGGTTCTTTGAATTTAAGTGATAAAACACCTATAGACAAATTTTCCAGTTTCAATCTGGCTTCATTAACCAAACAATTCATTGGTCTGCTTTCTTTGAAAATAAAAGATAAATATCCTTTTAGTCCCGATGATTCTATAAAGAAATATCTCCCATCCTTTCCATATCCCGATATAAGAATCAGACACTTGTTACATCATACTTCTGGATTAGCCGAATATTTTGATTGGGCAGAAAATCAGACTGGGCCTTTGGATACCATCCGTAATCAAGAGGTACTTACTTATTTTATCAGGGAAAAACCTGCTTTACAATTCGTTCCAGGAAGTAAATATCAATATTGCAATACCGGATATATATTGATGGCAATACTTCTTGAAAAAATAACCGGTAAGGATATTCATGAGTTAATGAATCAATTTATCATTCAAGCGCTGAAACTAACGCATACAAAAATTCATACTGTTGATACCTATCATCCTTTTCCGGGAAGGGTCAAAGGATTTAAAGAAGAAAACGGTAAACTCCTGGGAAATGATTTATATCGGTTAGATGGTGTCTTTGGGGATGGCAATTTATACGCTTCAGCCAATGATTTATTAATATGGACAGAAGCCTGGAAAAAAGAAGTGCAGGCTAACAACAATCTACTAAAGGAAGCTTTTCAACCCGCCATACTCTCCGATGGAAGTTTCTCAAACTATGGATTTGGCATTCACATAGACAGTAATAAAGTACAGTATTCGCATACAGGTTCCTGGGTAGGATTTTACAATTACATGGCAACAAACCTATATAGTAAGGAAACTATTATTTTATTAACAAATAACGCTAATCCTGCTGCATCAAGAGCCATTCAACAATGGTTTAACCATAAAGAAGTTTCATTTCAACAAAGTACCTTAATTACGAATGTTCGCCTGCTGGACGGAACCGGGCTACCCGAAAGAAAAGGTTCTCTCAGGATAAAAGGAAATAAGATTGTGGAAATGGGTTCCTTGCTTCCATACGCAGGAGAGGAAGTCATAGACGGTCAAAATAATATTTTAGCACCAGGTTTTATTGATACCCATAGCCATCATGAAGGTGGATTGGAAGAATATCGGGAAGCATTGCCTGTATTAAGTCAGGGAATAACAACAATATGTATTGGTCAGGATGGATTTAGTCAGCCTATGGACACCCTGAAAAACAGGTATACCCAACAAAAACCTGCTATCAATTTATTGAGTTACACAGGTCATGCCAGTTTGAGAATAAAACAGATGGGCCTGAGAGGTTTGTTCAGAACAGCTGTTGAAAAAGAGGTCGAAGGGATGAAACTTGAACTAGAAAATGAGCTTAAAAAAGGTTCCTTCGGTATTTCCACTGGCTTAGAATATGAGGAAGGATTTTTCTCCAATAAAAAAGAAGTAATTAGTCTGGCAGAGGTTGCAGCAAAATATAATGCAAGATATATGAGCCATATCAGAAGTGAAGACATTCAAATAGAAAAGGCCATCGATGAAATCATCCAGATTGGCGCCCAGGTAAAACTGCCGGTTCAAATATCCCATATAAAAATCGCCCAGAAAAGTAAATGGGGAAATGCTCCGCAAATAATACAGCAGCTGCAATCGGCCAGACAACAAGGTATTAACATAAGTGCAGATATTTATCCTTATACCTACTGGCAATCAACCTTAAGGGTATTATTTCCAAACAGAGATTATGATAATCCGGCAGCGGCAGCCTTTGCTGTTCATCAATTATTTGATCCGTCGGAGAGTATTTTATTGCGATTTGCTCCAAACAAAGAATATGCTGGGAAAACTATTTCCCAGATTGCAGTTATCAGAAAATCAACTGATGCGGAAACATTACAGGGACTGATAGCAGAAGCATCGCAGTTTGAAGAAAATAATCCCGATTATAATGGCTCTATTGAAGGGATTATGGGAAAAGCCATGTCAGAAGATGACCTAAAGACCTTTTTATCCTGGCCATTTACCAATGTCTGCTCCGATGGTGGATTTTCCGGTCACCCCAGGGGAAGAGGAGCATTTCCCAAGGTGATTTCTGATTATGTCCGTCATCAATCCTTATTAACTTTGCCCAACGCTATTTACAAAATGACAGGTTTATGTGCTGAAAATCTGGGTTTAACAGATCGGGGTATTCTTAAACCAGGAAATTTTGCCGACCTGGTTTTATTTGATGATAAAAGTATTAAAGACAATGCTACGATAACCAATCCTCAAGCCCTTAGTGAAGGAGTTATAAAAGTATGGGTAAATGGTACCCTGGTATTTAAGGACGGAAAGTCAACTGGTCATTTTCCCGGAACAGTCATAACCAGAAAACAATGAAACCATTAACCACCGAACGGTTATGGTTAAGACCTTTAAGCGTTGAAGACGCACCTCATGTTTTTGAACTCAATAGTGATCCGGAAGTCCTGAAATACACCGGAGATCTTCCCTTCGCCGACCTTTCTGCAGCGAGGCAGTTCCTGGCAAACTATAATCATTATGAAAAATGGCAAAGAGGCAGATTGGGTGTATTTTTGCTCAATACCAATATTTTTCTGGGGTGGTGTGGGCTGAAATTACATGAGGAAACAGGAGAAACTGATCTTGGTTATCGATTTAAAAAATCTTACTGGGGTCGTGGATATGGCACAGAAGCAGCCCGTATTTGTATCAGGGATGGTTTTTCAAGACTTCAGTTAAAACGGATTTATGCAGAAGCATATACGGCAAATATTGCCTCCATAAAAATAATGGAAAAAACAGGCATGACATTTTTTAAAGAAACCCTCCTGGATGGGGCCCCGGGAAAAATTTATGATATCAAGGACAAATAAAGAAGGTAAGACCTTTGGGAACTTAAAAAAAGTAATTATTTTTAGAAAGGCTATTTGCTGATAGCCAAATAAAATGCTGTAAACATCAAAAACCTTAAAAAAATGCGAAAAAGTAAAAAAACTGAAGAGTCACGCCGTTCCTTCATTAAAAAAGGACTGGTAGCTTCCTCTTTTTTTATTGTTCCCAGATATGTATTAGGTGGAACTGGATACACAGCACCTAGTGACCGGTTGAATATAGCCGCCATAGGTGCCGGAGGAAAGGGTTCCAGCGATATTTTTAACGCTTCTGTAAAGGGTCGGGAACGAATTGCCGCCTTGTGTGATGTGGATTTTTCCGGAAGTGCAAAAAAATCGGTTACCAATTTTCCTGATGCCAAGTTGTATAAAGATTACCGGGTAATGCTCGATGAAATGAAAGACATTGACGCAGTGACTATTTCTACGCCTGATCATTCCCATGGTCCGGCAGCGTTATATGCCATGCAACGAGGCCTGCACGTTTACGTTCAAAAACCTATGACTCATAATATTCGGGAAACCAGGATTTTAACAGAACTGGCACGAAAAAATAAAATTGTTACCCAGATGGGCAATCAGGGAGGATCCAATCCCCTGCTGGATATAGTTAAAAAATGGATAGATGCTGGTGTTATTGGTAAGGTTGCCAAGGTGCAAGTGTGGACTAACAGACCTGTTTGGCCACAGGGAGTTCCATTACAGGCACCTGATGAAAGTAAAAAACCTGCAGATTTAGACTGGAATTTATGGCTGGGGCCCGCTAAAGAAACACCCTACGTACCCAATATGCACCCTTTCAACTGGAGAGGATGGTGGGATTATGGAACAGGTGCTTTAGGTGATGTGGGTTGTCATTTAATAGATATTCCTTTCAGAACGCTGGGGCTTAAATATCCTACCGATGCAGAATGTAGTGTGGCTTCTGTATTCAGCAAAATGTGGACAGCAGATTATAATCCGGAAGGATGTCCTCCTTCTTCTTTTATAACGCTGCATTTCAATCCGACACCTAAAAATGATACTAAACTTGAATTAACCTGGAGTGATGGTGGTATCAGACCAGCTCATCCGGAAATCATTCCTGAAAATATGGATATTGGTGGTACAGATAGTGCCAACGGCGTATTGATGATCGGTGAAAAGGGAATCATTTCAACCAATATAAATGACAGTTCCCCGATGATGCCAAAATTATTCCTCTATGATGGTACGCAGGAATTTGGACCAACAGCTGCCGATGTTATCGAATCAGAATACGGACATCAGCGTAAATGGGTAGAAGCCTGTAAAGCTGGCTTCAATAGCCCGGAACATAAGGCGTTAACGTCATCCTTTGATTATGCTGGTCCAATGACTGAGACGGTTCTCATGGGAAATCTGGCCATTCGAAGTTACATGCTTAGAAAAGAGATCAATGGTAAAATGCAGTTTTACGGTCGCAGAAAACTACTTTGGGATGGTGACAATATGCGAATTACCAATTTCGAAGATGCCAATCAATTTGTTGGCAGAGAATATAGGAAAGGCTGGGAAATGTAAAAATCACAGCATTCAAGAGGCTATCTAAACAGGTAGCCTCTTTTTTATGCTACTTTAATATACCTATTCATAAGCATAAAGACCTGAGTCAAAACGCTACAATCCTTCAATACGCTATTTAAACAAAAAATCTGAAAGACTCAAATGGAATAACAGTCAAGCATTAAATTTACTATCCAATCTCTTCATTTTTAAAACTTATACATTAAACCTCTTTTTCAAAGCTTCAATCATTCTATTTTTTTCTATCAATTCCTTCGCCATTTGGTCAAGCTCCTTATTTTTCTCTCCAATCGTTTTATCTTTCTCTCTGATGGCTTTATCCTTTTCATGGATGGCCTTAATAAAGTCTCGTTCCTGATCCTCCAACAATGCATTAATACTTCGCCAGGCCTCTTGTTCAATCTCAATGAGTTTCTTTTGTTCCGGATCAACGCCAGTATGATGCAAAATATCCGTGACTATTTTTAAATCCTCATTTTCAATTTCATGCTTGAAATCTTTAATTATTTTTCCCTCATCCAAAAAATTAGATTGTTCAAAAATGCTTAAAAGCTTATCCAGACTGGTTTGATACCTTGTTGTTATCCTGTTCACCTGAACAATAAAACTATCATGTGTTAACCTTTCAACAAAATCACTCTTAATTTGAATTATTTTTTTTGCGATGAGATCTATATAATTTCGTTCTACTTTAATACAGGCCGATTCAATTTCAGGCAGATTAAATCCTAAAATATAAATCGTTGTTATAGGTAATACCTGTTTTTCATTATTGACCATATCCTCCCTTTTATAATGTTCACCCAGATAATTTCTGAATCTCATCAGGTCGATATTGTTTTTAACTTTTTGAATTTCAATCAACACTTTTCTTCGCTCCCCATTCTCTGTCAATATAGTAGCAATAAAGTCTAACCTAAAGAAATTAATAGATAATTGTTCTTTAATTTGTTGGTTTAGGAATCTCTTTTTACCCGGACTATGCTGCTCATATTCTTTTGAATAGGTGAATTCCTGAGATTTCACCTCAATGGCTTCAATATTTTGCTCAAGCAGTGTACCTATAAAAAACTTGGCAACCCTATCGTTCTCCATCAATCTTTTAAAGACCACATCATAAATAGGATTCGCAATTACCATTTTATCCTTTATTTTTATAAAGATAAGCTTTTAAAAACCTAAAAGCCATTCCATTATGTTGAAAAACTGCCTGACATTAAATATATATAACAAAAAATCCCCAAACCATTTTTCATAATCTTCAGATCGTCTTATTTCTGACGATTGGTTTTGCCCAAAAACTCAGGAATAACAAATATCCAAAAGCCAAAAACAATAGCAACATACCTTCTTTTAAACCTATTGCATCCTTTAATATCCCTATAATCAGGGAAAACAGAGCTCCTCCGGCAATCGCGGAACATAAAATGCCGGTAAAACTTCCATGATTTTCAGATACACTGTTTAAAGCCAGTGAAATGATAATGGAATACATCACAGATAAACAAAATCCTAAAGCTGGAAAACCCCAAAGGGCAATGTGAACATTTCCCCATAAGGTTAGGGCCAATATCAGGATTCCTGAAATTGTAAATATCCTTAATACCAATTTGCTATCCATTATTTTAAGAAGCAATAATCCTAAAGCACAACCAATAGTCATAAATCCCCAGAATTTTCCAACGGCTGAGGCCCCTTCTATAGCTGGATTTAATCCATGGTAGGTTCTTAAAAATTCTGAAATCCAATTAGCAATACCTTGTTCAACGCCCACGTAACAAAACATGGCTATGGTATAAATCCAGATTAGTTTTGATTTTAATAACGAAATAAAAACTACTTTTTCACCCATTTTTTCATCCTCTCTCCTCTCAACAGGTGGAAATGAAATAAAAAATACACCCAGAACCATGGCTAGGCTCAGTGTAGAAAAAACCCAATACAAGGAAACCCAGGAAAAAGAGGTTGAAGTTAAATCAGATAACAGATTAAGAATCCATGTTGATTTTTCACTGGTAATCTCCAGATTTTGAACCAGATAAATGTAAAAATAAGGACTTAAAAAGGAAGCGACACCAAATAATAACTGTGCCATCACCGAATAAAAGGCAAAATTAGATTCCCCACCAGTAGTTCTTAATAAAGGATTAATAACTACCTGTAACATAGCCATGGAGGAGCCTATCAGAAACAGAGAAATTAAAAAAACAGCATAATAAGGGTATAAAGCAAACAGGAAAGATCCGCTGAAAGAGAGAATCCAGGCACCCAACATACACCATTTGTCTCCATATTTTTCAATTAATATGCCTGATGGTACAGACATTATTCCATAAGCAATAAAGAAGGAAAAGGGTAAAAGACCTGTGGTTAATCCTGTTAAATTAAAATTATCACTCACCACGGGAATTATTGATCCTAAAATATTGGTGATGAAAGAAATAATAAAGAATATTAGGAAAACCAGATAAATTAAATAATGATATTTTTTCATTTTAATGTTCATTTAAAATTAAAGCAGCGGCTCCCAATACGGCAATATCTGCTAAAGCAGATACCCTAATTTCCAGATTTGACATTGTATTAGGATAAGGAAAATCTTTTAGTGCATTTTTCATTCCATTTTCGAAAAATGGATACGCAGCTGATAAGGAGCCTCCAAAAATAATGATTTCAGGATCTATAGCCAATAACAAAATCTTTAAAAATTGTCCTAAATGATGTCCATACTCCGCATAAACATTTAAAGCTGATACCTCACCTGCTTTAGCAAGTTGATAAACAGCTAATCCATCCATTTTCTTGTACAAGTTAAAGAACTGCCCGGAACAATAATATTCAAGGTATTTATCTAAATAAGGAATCATGCCAAACTCTCCTGCTCCGGTATTTCTACCTGCATAAAGCTTTGAATTTAATATTAAGCCTGTACCAACACCGGAACCAAGTGTTACCGCTGCCAAATGATTATAATACTTTCCATAACCAAAATATTTCTCACCAAGGGCAAAGCAATTTGCATCATTATTTATGTAAACAGGTACTGAAAAGTGTTTTTCAAGAATATGCTTCAATGGAACTTCCTTCCAGGATGGAATATTTATGACATCATAAATAATGCCATTTTTAACATCTACTACGGAAGGTACCCCTAATCCAATTGTACTGGTATCGTTATTAAATACTTTTTCCAGCAGATGAATAAGTGTATTTAAAACCTGGTCATAAGATGCATCTGATGGTGTTTTGTCGCTAAACATCAGGTCTATGTTATCGTTTTTTATCCGACCCACTCTCATTTGCGTAGCTCCCAAATCGACACCCAATATATTTTCCACGGCACTTTTTTTTAAAATTCTTGTTTAAGATATAAGATTAAACTTACTTTTCAGTAATTACCAGCCTTTTTTTAATACGTTGCGTTTATAATTCTTTTACTTTTGCCCAATAAACATAGAAAATGAGAATTGAAGGTATTGTTTTTGATTTGGACGGAACCTTAGCCGACACAGAACCATTACATATAGATACCTGGCTGGTTATTTTGAATAATCTGGGATTAACCTTTGATGAGTCCTGGATGCATCAATGGATTGGCTTTTCTGACAGATTGGTTGCAGAGCATGTTTGTTCGCACTATTTGAAAAACCAATCTGTGGAAGGTCTTCAACAATTAAAACAACAAACTTATAGAACCAGGGCAACAAATGAAGTTAAACTATTTGACCAGGTAGAAGATTTTCTTAAAGAAATAACCCAATATGTACCCATTGCTTTAGCTACCAACAGCTCTCAGGATGATGTCTCCGCTGTGTTTCAGGCAACCAATCTTCAACAACATTTAAAGGTTATTATCACAGCAAACGACGTATCTAATTTAAAACCTCATCCGGAGCCTTATCAAAAAGCAGCATTTCAGTTAGGACTTCAACCTTCCATTTGTTTTGCTCTTGAAGATTCTCCAGCTGGTATTAATTCTGCTAAAACTGCAGGTTTACTTGCCATAGGCGTAGAAAATTCCCATTCATCAGAAAAATTAAAAGAGGCAGATCTTATTTTTTCTGACACACCCAGGGCTTTAGCCTACATGTTAGATGTTTTAAAATCAAATTGAGGTAATATGAAAATAATTTTTCCAATACTATTAGTTTCTGTTTTATTGACTGCTTGTTTTGGACCACAAAACAATGACCACAAGAATCATATTTATGCCAATGATTTTGAATCCCTTTTTGGTGTATTACCTAATGTCCTTAAAGGAAAAAGTCATAGTGGAGATTGTTATTTTCAGGTTACCGATCAAATTGAATATACCCCAGGCTTTTCCCAATTTTTTGAAAACATTTCACCCAATTCTTTTGCCAGAGTTAAAGTGAACGCATTTGTTTATTTGCCGGAAAAAGATATTCAGGCGGAATTACAAATACAAATATGGGATAAGGAAGGTAAAATGCTCAACATGAAATCCGTACCGTTCGAAACACGCGATTTAGGGGTGAGTCAATGGAAAAAAGTAAAGCTGGATATGGATTTAATCAACGATTATAATCCATCCAGACAAATCAGAATCTTTCTCTATAATCCTTA
>Ga0172372_10000384_pt1 | contig 68390 bp, 54 predicted proteins | sample LakKiv5m_2_FD_114544 | JGI IMG/M metagenome (GOLD analysis project Ga0172372, IMG submission 114544) | Freshwater microbial communities from Kabuno Bay, South-Kivu, Congo - kab_092012_9.5m | ecosystem: Environmental > Aquatic > Freshwater > Lake | place: Democratic Republic of the Congo...
CAGGCGAGGCAACAGGCGCACTGGCCGACTCGACGTCATGCCTCGTGGTTGCGACTGCCGGTGTGCAAAACCCGGTCGTTTCTGGTCTGATTGCCGGCATTACATGACGGGTAGTGGTCCGCCCCTGGTCAAGGCTATAGAAGAGGGGGAGCAGCTCTGGAAAATCTTACCCGCGAGGAGCTTGTGGCCGAGGTGGTGCGCTTGCGCGCAGCGCTGGAGGAGCGCGCCATCGGCGACACCGAGGTGCGCTATCGCCTGGCGGCCAAGGCAACCAACGATGCCGTCTGGGATTGGGACCTGGACAGCGATCATGTGCTCTGGAACGACGCGCTGGAGCAGGCTTACGGCCATCCGCTGGCCAGCATCGAGTGCACCGGCGACTGGTGGCTGGCGCATATCCACCCGGACGATCGCGGCCGCATCGACGCCTCGATTCATGCCGTACTCGATGGCGGCCAGACTGCCTGGACCGACGAATATCGCTTCCGCCGTGTGGATGGCTCCTATGCGGAGATTCTCGATCGAGGCCATGTGATCCGTGACGAGCACGGGCGCGCCGTACGCATGATCGGTGCGATGCTCGACCTGACCCGCGTTCGCGCCGCCGAAGCGGCATTGCGCCAGAGCGAGGAGCGCTTCAGCGCTATCCTGCAGACCATCGAAGCCGCCTTCGCCATCGTCCAGGTCAAGTTCGACGCCGATGATCGGCCGGTGGACTACCAGTTCGTCGAGGTCAATCCGGCGTTCGAGCGGCAGACCGGCGTCGACCTGCACGGCAAATGGGTGACCGAATTCGCGCCGGAGCTGGAACGGTTCTGGTTCGATGCCTATGGCCACGTCGCCAAGACCGGCGAGCCGGCCAGCTTCGAAAGTTACGCGCAAGCGTTCGGTCGCTGGTTCGATGTGCGGGCGGTCCGGGTAGGTGCTCCGGCAGACCGCCGCATCGCCATTCTCTTCAACGACGTCACCCAGCGGCACGATGCCGAGGATCGCCTGCGCGTCAGCGAGTCCCTGGCGCGCGAGAACGTCCAGCGCGTCCAGCTGGCGCTGGCGGCCGGGGCCATCATCGGCACCTGGAACTGGGATCTGCGGACTGACCGGTTCACCGTCGACGAGGGTTTCGCCCGTGGGTTCGGCCTGGACCCGGCGCTGGGGCGCGAGAGGCTGAGCCTGGAGCAGATCATCACTAGCGTGCACCCGGAGGATCGCCCCGGACTGATCGCTGCCATCGACGAAGTCATTGCCCGTGGCGGAGCCTACGCCCATCAGTATCGGGTCCGCCGTACCGACGGTCGTTACTACTGGATCGAAGCCAACGGCCGCGTCGACCACTCGCCGGAAGGCATCGCGCTGAGCTTTCCGGGCGTACTGATCGATGTGGAAGACCGACGCTCCATCGAGGCCGAACGCGACCGTGCCACCGCGGCGCTGCGCGCGCTGAACGATACCCTCGAGCTGCGCGTCGCCGAGCGCACGGCCGAGCTGATCCATGCCGAGGAAAAACTGCGTCAGTCGCAGAAAATGGAGGCGGTCGGTCAGCTCACCGGCGGGCTGGCACATGACTTCAACAACCTGCTGGCCGGCATCAGCGGTGCGCTGGATCTGATGGGCATGCGGATCGCCCAGGGGCGGCTCAACGATATCGACAAGTACATGCTGGCCGCACAGAGCGCGGCCAAGCGCGCCGCCGCGCTGACCCATCGGCTGCTGGCGTTCTCACGCCGGCAGACGCTCGATCCGCGGCCGTTGGACGTGAACCTGCTGGTCGGAGGCATGACCGAGCTGATCCAGCGCACGGTCGGGCCGAGCATTCTGGTCGAGACCGTCAGTGCCCCCGACCTCTGGTCGGCATCGGTGGATGCCAGCCAGCTTGAGAACGCCATCCTCAATCTGTGCATCAATTCGCGCGATGCCATGCCGGACGGCGGTCGTATCATCATCGAGACGGCAAACCAGTGGCTGGACGCGGAGGCGGCGCTGGCCAACGACCTGCCGGCCGGTGAATACCTGTCGTTGACGGTGACCGACACCGGTACCGGGATGGCGCCTGGCGTGATCGCCAAGGCGTTCGACCCCTTCTTCACCACCAAGCCGATCGGCGAGGGCACCGGCCTCGGCCTTTCGATGATCTACGGGTTCGCCAAGCAGTCCGGCGGGCAGGTGCGTATCAGTTCGGAACTGGGCAAAGGCACGTCGATGTGTATTCATCTACCGCGCTATCACGGCGAGGCGGGTGCCAGCACTGCGGCCCCGGTGCAGTCGGCCGCAGCGCTCACCGGCTCCTGCGGGACGATCCTCATCGTCGATGATGAGCCGACGGTACGCCTGCTGCTGACCGATGTGCTGGGTGATCTGGGCTACACCCTGATCGAGGCAGCTGACAGCCTCACCGGGTTGAAGCTGCTGCAGTCGGATGTCGGTATCGACCTGCTGATCACCGATGTCGGCCTGCCGGGGGGCATGAACGGGCGGCAGATGGCCGATGCCGGGCGGGAGGTGCGCCCCGGCCTGAAGACCCTGTTCATCACCGGCTATGCGGAAAGCGCGGCGCTGGGCAACAGCTCTCTCGGTGCTGGAATGCAGGTGCTGACCAAGCCGTTCTCCATCGACATCCTTGCCACCCGGGTGCTCGAGCTTTTACGCGGCTAGCGCTTGCTGCCTTGCCACTGCCAGTTGGACAAACGGATCAATGGGCATAGCCTCTCGCTCTGCTCACGGGTCGCCGGTCGGACGGCCCGTTCTCCTTTCCCGGATCTGTTGGCGCGGGTCGAATGAAATCATTGCTGCACCCAGGCAGGACCGTTGCTCTCGTTTTTCTGTTCGCCATCCTCTGCGGCACAGCGCTGCTCTCGTTACCCATAGCCCACGCCAGCGGCGAGACCGGCCCGTTGCTCACGGCCTTCTTCACCGCTGTCTCGGCGGTCTGCGTCACCGGTCTGGTGGTGGTCGATACGGGCACTTACTGGTCGACCTTCGGCCAGGTCGTGATCATGGCGCTGTTCCAGCTCGGTGGCTTCGGCATGATGACCCTGGCGACCCTGCTGGGCTTGCTGGTCAACCGTTCGTTCCGCTTGCGCGCCAAGCTGATCGCGCAGGCCGAGTCCCATGTACTGGGGCTGGGCGACATCAGCAGCGTGGCGAAACTGGTGCTGGTCGTCACGCTGGTGATGGAGCTGGCGGTCATGCTGCTGCTGACCCTGCGCCTGCATCTGTCGTACGGGCTTGGCTGGGGCGAGGCCGCCTGGAGCGGTCTGTTCCATGCCGTATCGGCGTTCAACAATGCCGGCTTCTCCATCCACGTCGATGGCCTTGTGCGCTACGCCACCGATGGATTCATCCTGCTGCCGGTGATGAGCGCGATCATCATTGGCGGTATCGGCTTCCCCGTTCTCAACGACCTGCGCCGCAGGTGGTCGGACCCGCGGCACTGGTCGTTGCACACCAAGCTGACGCTGTCGGGGACGGCAGTGCTGCTGGTGGGCGGTTTCATGGCAGTGCTGCTGTTCGAGTGGTCCAATCCGGGTACGCTCGGTCCAATGGCCTGGGCCGACAAGCTTCTTTCGGCAGCCTTCGTTTCGGTCTCGGCGCGTACGGCCGGTTTCAATGCGCTCGATATCGGCGCGCTGACCCATGAGAGCTGGGCGCTGCACTATTTCCTGATGTTCATCGGTGGCGGCAGTGCCGGTACTGCCGGTGGGGTGAAGGTCGGAACCGTGGCCATCCTGGCGCTGCTGGTGATCGCCGAGATCCGCGGCAGGGCCGACACCGAAGCGTTCGGCCGCCGGGTCGGCAGTTCGGCCCAGCGCCAGGCGATCACCGTGCTGGTGCTGGGGAGCGCCATGGTCGTGCTCGGTACGCTGGTCATCCTGCGTGACACCGACATTCCCACTGATCAGGTGATCTTCGAAGTCATTTCCGCATTCGGCACCGTCGGCCTGTCCACCGGTATCACCGCCGATCTGCCGGAGACCAGCCAGCTGATGCTGACGCTGCTCATGTACGTCGGCCGGGTCGGCACCATCACCCTGGCCGCCTCGCTCGCGCTGGGCGAGCACCGCATGCCTTATCGCTATCCGGAGGAACACCCAATTGTTGGCTAAATTGTTGTTTTCAGAGCAATTTTCGTTCTCCAAAGGCGACAGTGTGGTGGTCATCGGGCTTGGGCGCTTTGGCAGCTCGGTGGCGCGCTCGCTGACACGCCTTGGCCATGACGTGATGGGTATCGATCAGGCCGCCGAGCCCGTTCATGCATGGGCCGATCTGCTGACCCATGCGGTACAGGCCGACTCCACCAATGTCATGGCCTTGCGTCAGCTTGGCGTTGCCGATTTCCCCCACGCCATTGTCGGCATCGGCAGTGACCTGGCGGCGAGCCTGATGACCATCATGGCGCTGACCGAACTGGGCATCAAAGACATCTGGGTCAAGGCGCTGACCACCGAGCATGGGCAGATCGCAACGCGGATCGGCGCGCATCATGTGGTCTACCCCGAGGCGGACATGGGCGAGCGGGTTGCCCACCTGATCTCCGGACGGATGATGGACTTCATCGAGTTCGACGACGGCTTCGCCATCGCCAAGATCCATGCACCCGAGCGCATCCACAACAGCACCCTGGCCGCAGCGGCGGTGCGCGAGAAATTCGGCGTGACCGTCGTCGGCCTCAAGCGGGCCAACCAGGATTTCCAGCACGCGACGCCCAGCACTCAGGTGCTGCCGGGCGATCTGCTGATCGTCTCGGGGCCGACCCATGACATCCAGCGCTTCGCTGGCCAGGGGCGCAAGGGAGGCTGAAACTGGTCTTCGTTAGTGCGGCGGTCCGGAGGCGACTACGCTTCTCGGGCGGCCGAGCCACGACCGTGCGCCCGCGACCCCTGGCGCGGCGCTCTCGGCACTGACGGAGGAGACACAAGGTGAATTCATTAAGCGGTGGCTGCCTGTGCGGCGACGTGCGCATCGTGACGGCGGGGCAGCCCTATCGAGTCGGCATCTGTCATTGCCTGAACTGCCGTAAGCACCACGGCGCGCTGTTCTACGCCGCTGCGGTGTTCCCGCAGGATGCGGTGACCGTTGAGGGCGAGACGGCCGAATACGCCGGACGGTACTTCTGCCCCCGCTGTGGCTCATCGGTTTTTTCCCGCTTCGCCGATGAGATCGAGGTACACCTTGGCGCACTGGATGCGCCCGACCAGCTGACGCCGACCTACGAATGCTGGACCGTGCGCCGTGAAGCCTGGCTGCCAGCGTTTCCGCTCAGCCGGCGCTACCCCCACGACCGCGACGATTCCAGTCGCTTCGAATGAGTGTCATTGCCCGCTGGCGATCAGCTGCTGCTCGGTCGTCCGCGTGTCCGGCAGCACGCGGATTGCGATGAACTTGGAGGTGGGCGTATGGCTGCGCGCGCCAAAGCTTTCCAGCGGCACCAGCGGGTTGGTTTCCGGGTAGTAGGCGGCAGCCTGACCCTGCGGGGTGTCGTAGGCGAGCAGGGTGAAGCCGCTAACGCGCCGTTCGATACCGTCGTCCCATAGCGAAACCAGGTCGACCTGCTGGCCGGCTTCAAGGCCCAGGCGCTGGATGTCGGCGGGGTTGACGAACACCACCTCGCGCATCCCCCTGACGCCGCGGTAGCGGTCGTCCAGGCCGTACAGCGTGGTGTTGTACTGGTCGTGGGAGCGCAGCGTCTGCAGGATCAGATCGGCGCCGATGCCCGCCTGGCGCGCCCGCTCTGGCAACAGGTCGGCCGGCAGCGCATGTGCCTTGAACTCGGCGCGGCCGCTGGCGGTGCTCCATTCCCGACGCGCGGCCGCGTTGCCCAGATAGAAGCCGCCAGGGCGATGCAGGCGGTGGTCGAAGCCGGCGAAACCCGGGATGGTCGCCGCGATCAGCTCGCGGATTCGTGCGTAGTCCTCCACCAGCCATAGCCAGTCCACCGGGCGCTTGCCCAGCGTGGCGGCGGCGATACCGGCGACGATGGCGGGTTCCGAACGCATCTGCGTCGACAGTGGCTCCAGCTGGCCCCGGGAGGCGTGGATCATGCTGAACGAATCTTCCACGGTCACCGCCTGCGGGCCGCAGGCCTGGCGGTCGATGTCGGTGCGGCCGAGGCAGGGCAGGATCAGCGCATCGCGACCCATGGTCAGGTGGCTGCGGTTGAGCTTGGTGCTGATCTGCACGGTCAGCGCGCAGTTGCACAACGCCTGGCGGGTGCGCGGGCTGTCCGGCGTGGCCTGGGCGAAGTTGCCGCCCAGGCCGATGAATACCTGCACCTCGCCGGCCAGCATGGCCTGGATGCATTCCACGGTGTTGTGCCCGGGCTGGCGGGGCATCGGCAGGGCGAAATGGCGCTCCAGCGCATCCAGTAGCGCGGCCGGCGGGCGTTCGTTGATGCCCATGGTGCGATCACCCTGCACGTTGCTGTGGCCGCGCACCGGGCAGGCACCGGCCCCAGGCTTGCCGAGGTTGCCGCGCAGCATCAGCAGGTTGGCGATCTCCTGGATGGTCGCCACCGAATGATGGTGCTGGGTGATACCCATGGCCCAGCAGACGATGGTCCGCCCGGCGTCGCGGTAGATCGCGGCGGCCTGGCCGATCGCGTCGCGTTCGAGCCCGGACTGCTGCTCGATCTGCGCCCACGGCGTGGCATCGATCGCCTCCAGATAGGCATCGACGGCATGGGTGTGCTCGGCGATGAAGTCGCGATCGAACACCGCCGGTCCGCCGCTCCCCAGCGCTTCGCGTTCCCATTGCAGCAGGTACTTGGCGATGCCGCGCAGTACGGCCAGATCGCCGCCAAGGTTGGGGCGCAGGTAGAGGCTGTGGGTTGGCGCGTCCTGGTTGGCAAGCATCTCGATGGGCTTCTGCGGATGCTGGAATCGTTCCAGGCCGCGTTCGCGCAGTGGATTGAAACAGACCACCTGGGCACCGCGCTCCAGCGCCTGGCGCAGCGGTTCGAGCATGCGCGGGTGGTTGGTGCCGGGGTTCTGGCCAAGTACGAAGATCGCATCGGCGTGGTCGAAATCTTCCAGCGTTACTGTGCCCTTGCCGACACCGATGGATTCGGTGAGGGCGACGCCGCTGGCCTCGTGGCACATGTTCGAGCAGTCGGGAAAGTTGTTGGTGCCGAAGCTGCGGCCGAACAGCTGGTAGAGGTAGGCCGCTTCGTTGCTGGCCCGGCCGGATGTGTAGAAGGCTGCCTGGTGCGGGCTGGCCAGGCCGTTCAGGTGTCGCGCGATCAGCGCGAACGCATCATCCCAGGTGATCGGCCGATAGCGGTCGCTGGCCGCGTCATAACGCACCGGTTCGGTGAGGCGCCCCTGGTATTCGAGCCAGTAATCGCTCTGCTCACGCAGCTGGCTGACGCTGTGGCGGGCGAAGAAGGCGGCATCCACGCGGCGGCGCGTGGCTTCCCAGTTCACCGCCTTGGCGCCGTTCTCGCAGAACTTCACCGCACCGGCCTCCGGCGAATCGCCCCAGGCGCAACCGGGGCAGTCGAAGCCGCCGTTCTGGTTGGTCTTGAGCATGGCGCGGATGTTCTTCAGCGCATTGCCGCTGCCGAGCCAGGCGTTGGCCACGCTGCGCAGGGCGCCCCAGCCGCCAGCCGGGCCGGCGTAGGGCTGGAAGCGGGTGGCGGGAGGGAAGCGGGACATGCGGCTCATGGGTGACATCCGTTCTGGTCGGGCAGCGCAGGCGCAGGGCTGTAGACCCGCGGAGCGCTGTGGTGGGGCAGATGAATGAGGTTGAGGTGGTGCTGACGCGCCCACTGCACGGTGAGCTGAGTCGGTGCCGAGAGGCTGACCAGCGTGCCGATGCCGGCGCGCACGGCCTTGTGGATCAGTTCCAGGCTGCAGCGGCTGGTGACCACGACGAAGCCTTCGCTCGGCTTGCGGCGTTGCAGCGTCAGCGCGCCGATCAGCTTGTCCAGCGCGTTATGCCGGCCGATGTCCTCACGGCAGAGGGCGATCTTTCCGTTGCCGTCGACATACAGCGCCGCGTGCAGCGCACCGCTGTCGCGCGCCATCAGCTGAGCGCTCGCAATGCGCTGGCGCAGCTCATGGAAATGCCCTTCGGGTGGCAGTGCTGTCGGCTGCAGCGGCACCAGCTGCGGCAGTGCCTGATCCAGCGCATCCACCCCGCAGAGTCCGCAGCCGCTGGTGCCGGCGAGCTGGCGACGCTGCTGCTTGAGCGTCCAGAACGCCCGCGGGCTGACCTGTACGTCCGCGCGGCGAGCGCTGCCTTCGCCGAGCAGGCGCAGGTCACGCAGGTCATCGAGTCGCTCGATCAGCCCGCCAGCGAGGCTGAAGCCGACGACGAACTCTTCCAGATCCTGCGGCGTCACCATCATCACGGCATGGTTCAGACCGTTGTAGCTGATGGCCAGCGCGCATTCCTCGGCCAACAGCGCAGCGCGTGCATCGTGCGGTTCGGCGGAGTTCAGAGTGGCGTAGAGCATGGCGGCTGCCTGCGACAGGTCGACGCAGGCAGCCTAGGAGCGCCGGTGCCGGCCGTCCAATCGCTATGTCCGATGGTGTGATCGATGGCGTCGATCACCAGCCCCTTTCATCGCTGTTGCAGCAGTTCGCGGGCCTCGTTGAAACAGGCCTCGCCCAGTGCGGATCGCGGAGAGTCGCGCCGCAGGATCAGCCCCAGCGGCGCCAGAGTGCTGGCATTGTCGATAGGCGTCAGCGTCAGCCGGCTGTCCAGGGCCTCGAGTCCGCTATCGAGCGGCATGATGGCGCAGCACAGACCGGCGCCTACGGCCTGCAGCAGGTGATGTACGGCATCGGTCTGCAGCCGCGGCGCAAGGCTCAGGCCACGGCTGCGCAGCGCGTGGTCGATGGACTGGCGAAAGTGCATGCCGCCGGTCAGCAGGCCCAGGGGCAGGCCAGCCAGGGCCTCCCAGCTCAGCGAAGGGGCATCGAAGCGGAAATGGCGCTCGTCATGCAGCAGACCCATGCGCGTTTCGCCCAGGGGCAGGCTGGCGAAGTGCGCGTCGTCGAGGCGCTCCAGATAGGACAGGCCGAGATCCAGCAGATTACGGCTGAGTCGCTCGAGAATCTGCTCGCTGCTGAGTGCGAACAGCTCGAAACGCAGGCTCGGATGGCGTTCGCCGAACGCCCGTACCAGCCGCATCGGGTCGAACCCGGCCAGCGGCACTACGCCCAGGCGCAGCGTGCCGACCAGCTGGCCGCGGCAGGAGGCGGCCTCGGCCAGCAGTCCGTCCTGAGCGGCCAGCAGGATACGCGCCCAGGCCAGGATGCGTTCACCTTCGGGCGTGAAGCCTTCGAAGCGCTGGCCACGAATCACCAGCTGCAGACCGAGCTCGTCTTCCAGTGTGCGCAGGCGCATCGACAGCGTCGGCTGGGTGACGTGACAGCGCGCCGCCGCCTGGCTGAAATGCCGCGTTTCGTCGAGCGCCACGAGAAACTTCAGCTGCTTGATGTCCATGCCCGGTCCGTTTGCATCGAAGGTAGTGCGGGCCGAACCTTAGCATTTCCTCAGGGTGCGTCGAACAGCGGCTGCAGCCCGCTGGGCACCACGCCTGTCCAGCGCTTGAAAGCGCGGCGGAAATTGGTGGTGTCGTTGAAGCCCAGGTGCCGCGCCACAGCCTCGTTACCCAAGCCACAGGCCTGATAGAGGTAGAGCGCGACGTGCTTGCGAACTAGGTCCAGTTGTTCCTGGAAATGCGTACCGTGCTTGGCCAGCTTGCGCTTTAGCGTCGCCGGGCTCATGGCGAACGCGACGGCGACGCGCTCGAGATTCAGCGGCTCGCGGATGTGCGCCTCCAGGTACTGGTAGAACGCATCGATAAAGGCGCACGGCCCGTCCAGCGCATCGATCTGTTGCTGGCTGGCCTGCACCGCGACCTGGCCCACGGTGGTCGACGCCTCCGGCCAGGGCTGATGCAGGTATTCGCGCGGCAGGCTGAGCAGGGTCAGCTGGCGGTCGAACTGCAGCGCATCGCCCAGATGCACCCAGTACTGCTCGATGTGCCGCGGCTGCGCATAGGCGAACTGGAACCGCCAGGGCAACCGCAGACCGGAGCCGCGTTTGCACAGCGCGACGATGGCGGTCAGGTGCGCCTCCACGAGAAACCGCTGGTGCCGCCCACTGGCGCCACCATCCAGCCAGTACAGGTGAATCTGGCGTTCATCCAGCAGTAGCCTTGGAGCCAGCAACGGGCAAAGCAGGGCGCGGAACTGGCAGAGGCGCTCCAGCGCCTGCTCGAGATTGCCGGCATTGGCCAGCGCCAGGCTGACTTCGCCGTAATGGCCGGGCAGCAGGCGCTGGCCGAAGAGGAAACTGCTGTCCGCTGCGCCGAGCAGGCGTTCCGCATTGCCGATCAGGGTCAGCAACTGCGCCGGGCTGACCCGCGCCCGGCCACTGGCGATGTCTTCGTAGAACAGCCCGCTGCCGCGCAGCAGCGCATGGCTGTCGATACCGCGCGACAACGCCAGGTCCAGCAGGACCGCCGGCTGGTGATGTGCGGCGATGAAGCGGCTATCCCACTCGTACCAGCGTAAGGGGCTGTTCATGGTCGTCTCAGGCGCAGCGCGGCAGTGACTGCTTGGCCTTGGCCAGTGCGAGGTTGAGGCGCTGGAGCAGCTGCTCGGCATCATCGTCGAACGCCATCACCACCGCGGTACTGGCGCGCAGATGCAGGCGTTCGCCATGCTGGCGCGTCTTGTGGGCGAGGCTGGCCACGGCGGTCTGCAACTCCTCGGCAAGCTGCCGCGCCTGCTGTTCGGCAGTATCCGGCAGGAGCACGACGAAGCGATCGCCGGCCAGGCGGCAGAGTAGGTCCTGATGACGAAGGTTGAGCACCAGCAGCTGCGCCACGGCCTGCAGCACCAGATCGCCCTCGGCCTGGCCGTAGCGCTGATTGACCCGGCTGAAGTCGTCCAGGTCGATCGCCAGCAGAGACAGCGGGCGCTGCTCCTCGTCGGCCCGGCGCAGGGTCTGATCGAGCTGCCGCCGCAGGTATTCGGCGGTGCTCAGCGGGGTGAGGTTGTCGAACAGCCGATGTTCTCGGAACAGCCGCTCGCGCTTGTGCATCTGCGCGTTGATGGCGCGTTGTTCCTGGTTCAGGTGGTAGATGCCGAAGGTCAGCAGCAACAGACCCACAGGCATGGGCGCGGTTTCCAGCCAGTTGTCCCAGGCGATGCCGGCGGGGATCTGGATGAACTCGTCGAGCAGGTCCATCCACCAGGAAAAGCAGATGCAGGCCAGGCCCAGTGCGAGCAATCGTGTCACCCGGCCGGCCGGGCGGCTGTGCAGCAGCATGACCAGCCAGGCGAGGGCGAGGGCGGCGCAACCGCCTTCGCCGACCACGTCCATCCAGTCGATCTCGCCCCAGGATTTGACCGTGCCGACGGCGAGCAGCAGCTGCAGGCCGACGTTGGCGGCCAGGGCGAGGCCGAGGAGGGTGAGGGTGTGGAGTTTGAGGAGGGATTTCATGAGGTCTCCGTGGCGGGTTCGCGCCAGTGCGTGAGGGCACGGAAACAGATGGATGTGACGGTTGGATGAATGGGGTGGGGGTTGAATTGGCTCAGGGTTTTTTTGGTTGGTTGATTTGCTGGATGGGATTGGGGATGTGGTTTGCCCTGATGGATTTGGATCAGTTCTTGCCCCACCATCCGGGTCTCGCTGCGCTCGACTCCCCTCGTTCCATCGCTGCTCCGGGGGCCGGCGTACAAGGGCCATCCATGGCCCTTTACGCCTTTCGCGGCATCCATGCCGCTCACTCCCCTACGCAACGATTGCACTCGGCCTCATGAAAGGGGCGATTGGCGTTGCTCGTTAGTCAGTGCAATGTCCAGAAGCGGCGCGGTATCAACTGGTTTGTTGGCGCTGCGAGGGCAAGCATCGGCGTTCCAGCGCCATGATTGGCGCAGGTTCTCCTCGTAGGAGCTTGGATCGGATTGCAAGGAGTGCTCCCCGGCTTTTACTTGCAGTGACCATCAGGCGACACCCGACGCCCCTTCAGGAGGGTGAGCGGAATCGCTGTGTAAGGGGGTGAGCCGCATGGATGCGGCGAAAGGCTTAAAGGGCCATGGATGGCCCTTGTAAGCCGACCCCTGGAGCAGCGATGTAGCGAACGAACCCCGCGCGTAGCGCGGGGCCGTATGCAGGGGCAAAGCGTTTTTGGTCACTTTTTTCCCGGCCGGGCAGGCGCGTCTGGAAAAAGTGACTCGCCCAGCAGGGCGAAACAGGATCTTTCGCCCCCCTTCAAAAAACGGCTCTGGCGCGCAGCTCGCTTTGAAAACAGGTCATATCAGCTCAACCCCACCCCCAAAATCCCCCAAAACCCACTCTTCCAAACCCTCCCCCAATTTCCTGTCACAGAACCGCCATATCCCCCACCTACCGTCCGCTGCAGTTCCGGGATGGACCCGGCAAATACCATTCGGGGGAATCGTTCATGAACACATACCGCAGCGGCATCCGCCATGCAGGATTCCGCATCAGCCTGCTGGCCCTGGCTGTCAGCGCCGGTTCGGCCTGGGCCGAGGAGCCGCTGGTCATGGAGCACGTCGAGGTCATCGGCCAGGCCGTCAGCATCGACGAGGCACTGAAGGACCAGCGCAGTTCCGACAGCGTCAAGAGCGTGGTTCACGCCGACGGCATCGGCCAGTTGCCGGATGACAACGCCGCCGAAGCGCTGCAGCGCATTCCGGGGATCTCGGTGGAGCGCGACCAGGGTGAAGGGCGCTTCGTCAGCGTGCGTGGCATCGCGCCCGACCTGAACAGCGTCACCATCAACGGAACCCTGGTGCCCTCGCCGGAAAGCAAACGCCGTGCGGTGGCCCTCGACGTGCTTCCCTCGGAGCTGGTGCAGTCGTTGTCGGTAGTGAAGACCCTCACCCCGGACATGGACGCCAACTCCCTCGGCGGCACCATTGAGGTGGAGAGCCTGTCTGCCTTCGACCACGACGGCCTGTTCTACAGCATCAGCGGAGAAGGCAGCTACGACGAGAACGTCGAGAAAACCAGCCCGAAATTCTCCGGTGCGATCAGCAACCGCTTCAGCCTTGGCGATGGCGTCGACAACTTCGGCGTGGCCGCGGCCATCAGCTGGCAGGAGCGTGACTTCGGCTCCGATAACGTCGAAACCGGCGGCAAGTGGGACTTTGCCGACGATGGCGCACGCCTGGAAGAGTTCGAGCAGCGCGACTACGAGATCACCCGCGAGCGCACCGGTTTTGGGCTGAACTTCGACTACAAGCCGGATGACGTCAGCAGCTATTACCTACGTACGTTGTACAGCCGCTTCAAGGACACCGAAACGCGCAACGCCGCCGGCGTGGAGTTCGACGACGCCCAGTTGGCCGGCGAAACCGGCGATGCCGAAGGCTGGCGCGAGCTGAAATCTCGCGAGGAAACCCAGACCATCCAGTCCTACGTGTTCGGCGGCGAACGCATGATGGGCCTCTGGACCCTGAGCGGACAGGTCGGCTACAGCCAGTCCCGCGAGCGCAATCCGGGTGGCATCTCCGGCGCGACCTTCGAAGGCGACTTCGCCGACGCGGGTTTCTCCAGCAGCCGCAAGCCGCGCCTGACAGTGGATTCGGCCTTCTACGATCCGGCGGCCTTCGAGCTGGATGCAGTGGAATGGGAGAAGAGCGATACCCGCGACCGGGAGAAGAATATCCGCCTGGATCTGGCCCGCGACTACGACATCCAGGGCTACGCGGCGCAGGCCAAGTTCGGCGGCAAGCTCAGCCGCCGGCACAAGGACAACGACAGCGAGGTCTGGGCCTATGACGACTTCGACGACCTGACTCTGGCCGATTTCCAGGGTGGCAACGTCGACTACGCGCTCGGCCGCTTCGGCCGCGGCATCAGCGCCTCGGCGATCAAGGGCGCCATCGCCGGGCTGGACGCCAGCGAGTTCTACGACGAGGAGGAGTCGCGCATCAATGACTTCGACATGCACGAGGACATCAATGCCGCGTACCTGATGAACACGGTGGACGTTGACCGCTGGCGTGTCATCGCCGGCCTGCGCTACGAAGGCACGCGCTTTCGCGCCAAGGGCACCGGCATGCGCGACGACCAGTTCGAGTCCATTTCCAGCAGCAACAACTACCACCACTGGCTGCCCGGCCTGCACGTGCGCTACCAGCTGACCGATGACACGCTGATCCGCGCCGCATGGACCAACAGCGTGGTACGCCCGACCTTCGGCCAGCTGGCACCCGGTTTCGTCATCGATGGCGACGACGCCGAGTTCGGCAACCCCGATCTCAAGCCGCTGGAGTCCGTCAACTACGACCTCGGCATCGAGCACTACATGGGCCGCGCCGGCGTGGTGTCCGCCTACCTGTTCTACAAGGACATCGACAACTTCATCTACAACACCGACCTGGCCGGCACCGGCCAGTGGGCGGCGTTCGACGAAGCGCTCAGCTTCCAGAACGGCAGCAGCGCCAAGCTCTACGGGCTGGAGCTGGCCTACTCGCAGAAGCTCGACTGGCTGCCGGCGCCGTGGAACGGTTTGTTGCTGGGCGCCAATGCCACCTTCAGCAAGTCCGACGCGGACATCGAGGGTCAGGGCATGCGCCGCAGCATCGACCTGCCGAACCATTCCGATACGGTCGGCAACCTGATGGTCGGCTGGGAAAACGACCGGCTCAACCTGCGCCTGGCCGCCAACTACAAGTCCGACTACCTGTACGAAGTGGCCGGTATCGACGACAAGGCCCACGACCTCTACGTCGACGACCAGCTGTTCGTCGACTTCAAGGCCGGCTACTTCATCACGCCGAGCCTGCAGCTGACCTTCGAGGCGCTGAACCTGACGGACGAGTCCTATTACGTCTACACCGGCCGCCGTTCCTACAACGCCCAGTACGAAGAGTACGGCCCGACCTACAAGCTCGGCCTGACCCTGACCCACTTCTGACCCCTTGCCGCTCCGGTGCCCGCCGTTCCCCTTTACGGCCGGGCACCGGCCTGCGGCACCTGAATGGATATCGCATGAACGCACTACCCAAAACCCTGCTGCTCGGCCTGTGCATCACCCTGGCCGCCTGCCAGTCCGCCGGTCAGGACGAGGCGCCACAGAGCACGCGGCTGAGCATCACCACGCCAGCGCAGACGGGCCTCGAATACGCGCAGTTGCTGGCCGGCAATGGCCCCTGGGCGGATGCCGAGCGCGTCCAGCTGGACAAGCAGGGCCTGCGCCTGCTGGACAAGGTCGGCAACACACTGGCCCAGCACAGCGGGCGTTTCGAGGGCCTCGACCATCGCCTCGAACGTCGGGGCCTGCTGCTGGCCACCGTGGAGCGCAAGCGCCAGCAGGCGATGCTGATCGGCCTGGATGACAACCGGACCTGGAGCCAGCCGCTGTATCTGCCGCGCACCTCGTTCGCCATCGAGGGGCTGTGCCTGTACCGCGACAGCGCGCGCAACGACTTCGTATTCCTGCTCGGCGAGGAAGGTGTCGGCGAGCAATGGCTGGTGGGCAGCCAGGGCCGCCTGCTCGGTGAAGCACGGCGCGTGCGGGGGCTCAGCCTGCCGCCGCAGAGCACCTTCTGCCAGACCAATGACATGGCCGGGCAGCTCTACGTCAACGAGGAGAACGTCGGCTTCTGGCGCTACCCGGCGGATGCCGAGGCGCCGCTGCAGCGTGAGCCGGTCGATCTGGTCAAGCCGTTCGGCGCGCTGACAAAGGTGGCGGCTGGCATGGCGTTGGTGCCGGGTGGTCTGTTGGCCCTGGATGCCGAGGCGCCGGCGCTGCACCTCTATCGCCAGAGCGAATCGGGTTGGCAGGCGGACGGCGTGCTGCCGCTGGACGGCCTCGATGAGCCGGAACGCATCAGCGCGCGTCGCACCTCCGAAGGAGTCGAACTGCTGCTGGCGGACGAGCACGGCCTGCATCGCGCCCAGCTGGCGTGGCAGCCACAGGCACTGCCGCATCCCGAACCCATCGTCAGTCTGGCGGCAGCGGTGGAGACCGGCCCGGTGCCCAGTCTGGGGGACGCCGCCGATGACCCGGCGATCTGGGTCAATCCGCGCGATCCTGCGCAGAGCCGCGTGCTCGGCACCGACAAGAAGGGCGGGCTGGTGGTGTACGACCTGGAAGGCCGCCAGCTGCAAAGCCTGACCGTCGGCCGGCTGAACAACGTCGATGTGCGCAGCGGTTTCCGCCTCGGCAGCAAGCGCGTGGACCTGGCCGTGGCCAGCAACCGGGATCACAACAGCCTGCACCTGTTCGCCATCGACCGCGCGAGCGGGGTGCTCCGCGATATCGGCCAGATCGCCACGCCGCTGAGCGATATCTACGGCCTGTGCATGTTCCAGAACCGCCAAGGTGTCACCTACGCGATCGCCAACGACAAGGATGGCACCTTCGTCCAGTACCGCCTCGATGGCCAGTCCGGCCAGCCGCAGGGTGAACTGGTGCGGCGCTTCAAGCTGGACAGCCAGCCCGAGGGCTGCGTCGCCGATGACCGTGGCGAGCGGCTGTTCGTCGGTGAAGAGGACGTTGCGGTCTGGGTGGTCGATGCCCGTGCCGAGGTGCCGGCAGCGCCCCAGAAGGTGATCGGCGTTGGCGGGCCGGTGTACGACGACATCGAAGGCCTGGCGCTCTACCACGGCGAGGGTGGCGATTACCTGGTGATCTCCAGCCAGGGCAACGACAGCTACGTGGTGCTTGATGCCCAGGCGCCGTATGCCGTGCGCGGCGCGTTCCGCATCGGCCTGAATGCCGAGCGCGGTATCGACGGCGCTTCGGAAACCGACGGGCTGGAGGTCACCTCGGCGAATCTCGGCGGCCTCTGGAGCCGCGGCATGCTGGTGGTGCAGGACGGCCGCAAGCGCATGCCCGAAGGCACGCAGAACTACAAATACCTGCCCTGGTCAGCCATCGCCGATGCGCTGGGTCTGGATTGATGTCATCGCCCGGTAACCGACCCGCCATCCAATAGCAGCTGCCCATGCGGGCAGGAGGAAAGATTCATGCAAACGACTCTCGAGCACATGTCCGTCTGGGGCCTGATCAGCGAGGCCAGCCTGGTGGTGCAGGCGGTGATGGTGATCCTGGTGCTGGCTTCGGTCTCCAGCTGGTACCTGATCATCCGTCGCAGCGCCGCGCTGCACCGCAGCGAACGCCTGCTGCGCAGCTTCCAGCAGCGCTTTCGCCAGGGCGGCGATCTCGCCCAGCTCTACCGCGAAGGACAGCAGCAGCCGCTGCCGGAGGAGGCCGCGTTGCAGCGCATCTTCCTCGCCGGTTACGGCGAGTTCGCCCAACTTCAGCGTGAAGCGGGCATCGCCCCGGATGCGGTCGCCGAGGGCGTGGAGCGCAGCCTGTACGTCGCCATTGCCGAGCAGGAGGAACGCCTGGAGAAGGGCCTGCAGTTCCTCGCCACGGTGGGTTCGGTGAGCCCCTACATCGGCCTGTTCGGCACCGTGTGGGGGATCATGAACTCATTCCTCGGCCTTTCGCAGGTACAGCAGGCCACGCTTTCCACCGTCGCGCCGGGTATCGCCGAGGCGCTGATCGCCACGGCCATCGGCCTGTTCGCGGCGATTCCCGCGGTGATGGCCTACAACCGCTTCGCCGCCCACGGGCAGACGCTGGTCGGCCGTTACTACGCCTTCGGCAACGAGCTGCAGGCGCGCCTGCATCGGCGCCTGCACGCTGCTTCGCCCAGCGTCGCCGCAGCCGCCTGAGGAGGTCAGCGATGCTAGTCAGGCCACAGCGCAAACACGGGCCCAAGGCGGAAATGAATGTGGTGCCCTATATCGACGTGATGCTGGTGCTGCTGGTGATCTTCATGGTCACCGCGCCGATGCTGGTGCAGGGCGTCAAGATCGAGCTGCCGAAGGTGGCGGCCGAGGCGCTGCCGGTGGAGAACGAGCGGCAGATCCTGACGCTTTCGGTGAAGGCCGACGGCGGCTTCTACTGGAACCTCGGCAGCGAGCTGGACGTCGAGAACCAGACCGACAGCGCCGTCGACCTGGCCGAGCTGCAGGCCAAGGTCGGCGCGGTCATTGCCGCGCGGGGCGACACCCAGGTCTATATCCGTGCCGACGAGGCGGCGGACTACGGTCGTGTGGTCGCTGGCATTGCCGAGCTGCAGCGCGGCGGGGTGGTCAACCTGGGCCTGATCACCGAGGCGCCGGCCGCTGCGGAGCAGGAGCGATGATGGTGCTCGGCTTGTCGGCGCCGCCCGCGCCCGTGCTCACACAGCGGCGATGGACCGGTGCCGCTGGCGCGGCGCTGACCACGCTGGGCTTGCATGCCGGGCTGTTCGCCCTGCTGCTGACCAGCTGGACGCCGACGATGGACGCACCGGTTGCCACCCAGGTGATGCAGACCCAGCTGATCAGCCTGCCGCCGCCAGTGCCAGTACTGCCCGAACCGCCGGTTGCGAAACCGGTCGAAGCGCCGCCGCCCCCCCGTTCAGGTCGAAGCGCCACCACAGGTGGAGCAGGCCGACCTGGCCTTCAAGCGCGCCGAACGGGAGCGCGAAGCCGAGCAGCAGCGCAAGCAGCAGCTGGAACGTCGCCGCGAGGAGCAACGCCGCCGTGACGAACAGCAGCGTCGAGAGCAAGAGCGTCTGGCCGAGCAGGCACGGCTGGACGCGCAGCGCCGCCAGGCCGAGGCAACGGCCCGTGCCGAAGCGGCCGAGCGTGCCCGGCAGGCGGCTGCCGCGGAGGCAGCCAGCCGCCAGTACCTGCCGATCGCCAAGAAGCCCCCGGTCTATCCGCAGCGGGCGCTGGACGCCGGGCTGCAGGGCGCCTGCACGGTGAGCTACACGGTGGACGTTCAGGGACGGGTGCGTTCGCCCAAGGTGGTTGGTGACTGCCATCCGCTGTTCATCCGTCCATCGCTGATCGCGGCCCAGAGCTTCCGCTACCAGCCGCGCATCGTCGATGGGCGGGCGGTGGAAGTGCCCAACGTGCAGAACACCTTTCATTACCGCATCGAGTGATGCGGTTCAGCCATTCAGGATTCGTTTCGATGAAACAGGATTTCAGCGATTTTCACGCCAGCATCGCCGCCCATGACGACCAGGCGATCAACCCCAGCCGCAACGCGCCGCTGCAGGATGTCATCGACCGGCGCCGCCGCGGCCTGCTCAAGGGCGGGCTGGGGCTGGCCGGCATCGCCTTTCTCGGCGGCGCAATGGCCGGCGCCCGGGCTGCTGCCGGACCTGCGCGACTGATCGGTTTCCAGGGCATTCCGGCGCAGCTCGACCCGCAGTTCGACCGGGTCGAGGTGGCGCCAGAGTATAGCGCGCGGGTGTTCTTTTCCTGGGGCGACCCAGTACTGGCCGATGCGCCTCAGTGGCAGGCCGATGCCAGCGACGACTGGCAGGCGCAGCTCAAGCAGGCCGGTGACAACCACGACGGCATGCATTTTTTCCCGTTCCCCGATGCGCCGGACAGCCACGGCCTGCTGGTGATCAATCACGAGTACGTCAACCCGACGCTGCACACCGACGGCATGCGTCTGGAGGAAGGCCGGCGCCCGCTGGAACAGGTGCGCAAGGAGCAGGCGGCCCACGGACTGAGCGTCATTGAAGTGCGCAAGGATGCCCGTGGCCAGTGGCAGCGGGTGTTGCCGTCGCGCTACAACCGGCGCCTCAGCGCGTTGACGGAGATGGCCATTTCCGGGCCGCTGGCCGGCCATCCGAGCATGAAGACCGTCGCCGACCCGGATGGCAGGACCGTTCTGGGCACGCTGAACAATTGCTCCAGCGGCTTCACCCCCTGGGGCACCTATCTGATCTGCGAGGAGAACTGGCACAACTACTTCGTCAACCACGATCCGCAGGACCTGGCGGCGCGGGTCTCGCACCAGCGTTACGGCATCGCCGGCAGCGGCTTGAGCAAGCTCTACGGCTGGGAAACCGCCGATCCGCGCTTCGATGCCACGCCGCAGGCCGACCAGCCCCACGGTGGCTACGTCAACGAGCCGCACCGCTTCGGCTGGGTGGTGGAAGTCGATCCGTTCGCCCCTGACAGCGTACCGGTCAAGCGCACCGCGTTTGGCCGTTATTGCCGCGAATGCTCGGTGCTGTCGCTGGGCGAGGATGGACGCATGGCTTTCTACTCGGGCGACGACACCAAGGGCGAGTATGTCTACAAGTTCGTGCCCAACGGTCGCTTCGTGGCCGGGGCGGACGCCGACAACCGCCGCCTGCTGGATGAGGGCACGCTGTACGTTGCCCGCTTCGACGCCGACGGCAGCGGTGAATGGCTGGCTCTGGTGCATGGCGAGCACGGCCTGACCGCAGAGAACGGCTTTCCCGGCCAGGCCGAGGTGCTGCTCAATGCCCGCGCTGCCGCTGACCGCGCCGGGGCGACGCCGATGGACCGACCTGAATGGGTGGCGGTGCACCCGTACAGTCGCGAGGTCTACGTGACCCTGACCAACAACGACGGCCGCGGTGCGAAACAACCGCTGGACCGGGCCAACCCGCGCCCCAACAACCTGCACGGGCAAATCCTGCGCTGGCAGGAAGAGGGCGGTGATCCGACCGCCACGCGCTTTGAGTGGGAGGTCTTTCTGCTCGCCGGCGAGCGCAGCGGGGCGCGGGACGCCCAGGGCAACCCGGTGGCGGCCAATCTGGTCGGTACCATCGACGGCGACTGCTTCTCTTCGCCGGATGGTCTGGCGTTCGATGCTGCTGGCCGGCTGTGGATCGAGACCGATTTCGACGACGACCAGCCAGCCATGCAGGCCATGGGCACCAACCAGCTGCTCTGTGCCGACCCGGTCACCCGGGAGGTTCGGCGTTTTCTGGTGGGCCCGCGTGGTTGCGAGATCACCGGCATCACCTGGAGCCCGGACTACCGCGCCATGTGGGTGAACGTGCAGCACCCGGGGCTGAGCTTTCCGGCCAGCGACGGCCAATCACGTCCGCGCTCGTCCACCGTGCTGATCACCAAGGACGATGGCGGCGTGATCGGCAGCTGAGGCGCTCGTCAGCACAGCTGCTCGATGGCATCGAGCAGCTCGTCCTGACTGAACGGCTTGGCCAGCCGGTGCAGCGGAAGCGCCGGCGCGGTGGAGGGCAGTTCGGCGTAACCGGAAACCAGCAGGATCGGCAACTGCGGGCGGGTCTCCCGCACCACGGCTGCCAGCTGCGCACCGCTCATCAGCGGCATGGCGTGGTCGGTGATCAGGATGTCGACCTGGTTGACCTGCAGCAGATCCAGCGCTTCCCCGGCCGACCGCGCGGTGAGCACGCGATGTCCGGCCGCTTCCAGGATGCCGGCGGTGCTGAACAGCACCAGCTCGTCGTCGTCCACCGCCAGCAGGGTCAGCGGCTTTGTCGTGCGCCGGGGGCTTTCATCGGGTGCCGGCGTGGAGACAGGCGCCGATGCAGGCGCGTTTTCCGCCGCCAGGGCCGGTAGCCAGATCTCTGCGGTGGTGCCCGCACCCGGCGAGCTGCGCAGCACCAGCCGACCGCCGGATTGCTCGGCCAGCCCATGGACCATGGACAACCCGAGCCCGGTGCCCTTGCCGACCCCCTTGGTGGTGAAGAAGGGCTCGGCTGCGCGCTTGAGGGTCGCTTCATCCATGCCGCTGCCGTTGTCGCTGAGATCCAGGCGCACGTAGCGGCCGGCGGGCAGGCCGTTCTGCTCCTCGGGTAGCGTCAGCTCTTCGGCGGCGATGCGGATACGGCCGACGCCGGACATGGCGTCACGCGCATTGGCGGCGAGGTTGAGCAGGGCGGTTTCCAGCTGGTTGGGATCGGTCTTCACCTGCGCCAGCCGGGCCGGCAGCTCGACCTGCAGCTGGATGGTCGGGCCAAGCGAGCTGAGCAGCAGCTCCTTCATGCCCGCGATCAGCTGCGGCAGGTCGATCGGTGTCTTGTGCAGTTCCTGCTTGCGGGCGAAGGTGAGCATGCGCGCAGTGAGCGAAGCGCCGCGTTCGGCACCGGCTCTGGCATTGTCCACCAGGCGCAGCAGCGCGGGGTCGGCGGGCATGCGCCGACGCAACAGGTCGAGGCTGCCGAGCACGGCCATCAGCAGGTTGTTGAAGTCGTGGGCGATACCGCCGGTGAGGTTGCCCAGCGCCTCCATCTTGTGCAGCTGCTGCAGCGCCTGTTCGGCGTTCACCCGTTCGCTGATGTCCAGCGCCTCGGGTACCAGGGCCACGATGCTGCCGTCCTCGCCCGGTACCGGGCGCATGGAGAAATCGAAGACGCGCACGCCCTGCGGCATGTTCAGGGTCATGGTCACATGCTCGGTGGCGCCGGCCGCTACCCGCCGTGTCATCTCTCGCATCACCTCGGGCATACCCGGCGTCGCGGCGAACCAGGGCGATTCCCAGAACGGCATATAGGCCAGTTCGTTGAAGCGGGCGCTGATGCCGGCCAGGGCCGTGGCGTTCACGTAGAGAATCGCGCCGTCCGGCGCGAGCATCGCCATGTACAGGTGCGAGGTCTCCAGTACCGCGCGGATGTTGGCCTCGCTGCGGGCCAGCGCCGCGGTGCGCTCGAGCACCTTGGCTTCCAGCTGTTCGAGGAAGCTCTGCTCGCGCTGGCGCACCGCAGCGGCGGAACGCACCCGTTCGATGTGGGCCCACGAACGGTCGGTGACCTCGGTGAGCAGGGCCAGCTCGCAGGCGCTCCAGGCCCGCGGTACGCGGCTGTGAATGGCCATCAGTGCGGTCAGCCGACCCTCCTTGACCAGCGGCATGCAGATGGTGGCGGCGATGTCGAGTTGCTGGAAGGTCGCCGCGTCGGCGGCGGGCAGGCGGGCGAGGTGATCATCGACGATGAAGGGTTCGCCGGCGCGCAGCTTCTGGACCGCCAGACTGCCGAACGCGGCGAGGCGGTAGTGGCCGACGATGCTCATGCAGCCCGGCGCCGACCAATCGCCTCGGATGGTGAAGCTGTCCTGGTCGGGCTCCATGTCGGCGTAGGCGCAACTGGACAGTCCTAGGTGTTCGCCGAGCATGCGCGTGGTGGTGGCCAGGATGGCATCGGCATCGACACTGCGCGCCGTCTCCTTGGACAACGCATCGAGGAAGCGCAGGCGCTGCTCGTTTTCACGCAGCGCCAGGTCGGCCCGGGCACGCTCGGTGACATCGTGGCCCTCGACGAAGATGCCGCCGACGTTGCCATCGATATCGGTGACCGGCTGGAAGACGAAATCCAGCACGCGGTCTTCTTCCGCGGCGCCGCGGGTGCGCTGCAGACCGATGTGAATGCCGGAACCGACGAAGGCCTCGCCACTGCGGTAGACCCGGTCGAGGATTTCGATGAAGCCCTGGCGCTCCACTTCCGGCAACGCATCGCGCACCGGCTTGCCGATGATCTCGCGCTCGCCGACGAGCCGGCAGTAGGCCGGGTTGACCATTTCGAATACGTGCTCGGGGCCGCGCAGCATCGCCATCATTCCCGGCGCCTGCTCGAACATCTGCTGCAGTCGGGCCTGCTGGCCCTGCAGTTCACGCTCGGCCAGCACGCGTTCGGTGGTTTCCACGACCATGGCAATCACGCCGGCCGGCTGCGCCTGCTCGTCGAACACCGGCGAATAGTCCAGGTTCATCCAGGCGCGGGCCGGGCGGCCGTTGCGGTACAACGCCAGCTCCTGATCCTTGTAGGAGAGCGTGCCGCCGGCCAGGCCGACCTTCATCACGTGGTCGTTGAAGTCGGCCACTTCCGGCCAGCCCAGGCGCACTTCCGAGCCCAGCAGCTGCGGATGACGGCTGCCGGCGAATCCGGAATAGGCGTCGTTGTAGATCATGATGCCGCGCTCGCCCCAGAGCAGGACGATGGGTGTTGGCGAGAGCAGCAGCATCGCCGTGACGGTCTTCAGGCTCTGCGGCCAGTCCCGCAATGGCCCCAGCGGAGTGCTGGACCAATCGAAGCGTCGGATCAACGTGCCCAGCTCGCCACCGTCCGGGAGGAAGCTGTGGCTCGCATCATCAGGCGTGGGGTTGGCTGCTGGTTCCATCAGAAGCGTTCCGTCATCCGGTAGAGGGGCATTCGGCTCGGCCGAAAGATAGGCTGTTCAGCTCGGACAGCCATTTGCGCGCGAAATCCTGCAGGCGAAGCTGCCCGGCGCCTCATCTCAGCGAGTTTGCCTGCCGTTCGTTCCCGCGGCAGCCAGAGTACAGGGAAAAACCCTTACCATATCAATGATATGTGAATGGTTACGGTGAATTTCCGATGCTTTCTGCCGTCAAGCGCTACAGGTCCCTGGTCGCCGGAGTGCTGAAGCGCTGCTTTCCACGCACCTCGGCCCATCTGCGCGACGAGGACGAGCTGCTGTTCCGTCGCTGGGGGCATGGGCCGGACAAGGCGCAACCGCAGTCCACGGGCAAGCGCAGTGGCAAGGCCCAGGGCAAGGCCAGGGGCGCCAAGGGCAAGGCCAAGCCGAAGTCGGCAGCCAAGGCGGACGCCAAGGAAGGCGGCCCTGCCAAACCCCGGCGAGCGGCTGCGCAGGGCATCTACCCGGCGGCCGCGCTGAAGGTGGACGAGGGCCAGGTTCGTGCCATGCGCGAGCGTGTCGAGCAGGCGGTGGCAGTCGGTATCGTCAGCGCGCCGTCGGAGGAACAGTGGGCGATGATCCTGGGGCGCAGCCCGCTGACGCGCATCTTTGCCGGCGCCGGTTCAGGCAAGTCGACCACCTTGCTGCTGCGCGTGGTATTCATGCTCTGCCACCTGGGCATCGAGCCGGGACGGCTGACGGTGATCTCCTTCACCAATGCCTCCTGTGGGCAGCTGCGCGAGCAGCTGCTGCGGGTCCTGGCGTTCTGGCAGTTCCCGTTCGACGAGCGCCAGGCGCGCCAGTGCGTGCGCACCTTCCACTCGGCCATGGCACAGCTGGCGCGCGAAGTGCTCGGCACGGCGCAGTGGTTCGAGCAGCTGGACGACAAGGCTGCCGCGGGCGACGAGCCGGACAACCCGCTGGCGAATGCACGGTTGCGTCCGGCACAACAGCGCCTGCTCAAGCAGGCCTACCAGCGTTGCTATGCCGAGCAGCCGGATTTTCGCGAGCAGGTGCACCGGCTGCTCGATCTGCCCGGGCCGGCGGTCGAACCTGCCAAGGGCAGGCGTGCCGCGCCAAAGGCGCCGGAGGAGCCCTTCAGCCTGGCCGGCGAGTTCGCGGCATTGCCGTTGTACGAGGCGTTTCACGTGCAGGCCGGATTCATCGAGAGCATTGGCCTGCGCATCGATCGCCTGCAGCCGTCCCAACTCGAATGCTCATCCCGCGAGCGCCAGTTCATCGAGGCACTGATCACGTTCCACGGCTGTTTCCAGGCGGTGCTGCGCGAGCAAGGTCTGCAGACCTTCAACGCCGCGTTCCAGCAGCTCGGCGAGCGCCTGAACGCCGCTGATAGCGTACCGCCGGCGAGCCTCGCACCGTTCCAGCACCTGCTGATCGACGAGTTCCAGGACATCTCACCGCAGATCGTCCAGTGGTTGCAGGCGCTGCATCGGCAGCTGGCCCGCCAGGGTTCGAGCCCGAGCCTGATGGCCATCGGTGACGACTGGCAGTCGATCTACGGCTGGCGCGGCAGTTCGCCGGAGCTGTTCATGGAGTTCGACCGGCACTTCCCGCGGCGTGGCGCCAAGGGCAGCGAAACGCTGCTGCTGGAAACCAACTACCGTTCCATCGAACCGGTGATTCGCGATGGCGAGGCGGTGCTGGCCGGTGTGCGCTTCAAACAGGCCAAGACCAGTCGGCCGAACCGGCCCATGCAACCGGGTGACCACGGCGTCCGGCTGGTTACCGGTTTCGAGCTGAACGGCGGGCTGGCACAACTGGTCGCCGAGATAAAGGCGCAATGCGCCCACGTCGTCGAGCGTGGCAGCCGCGAGCGCACCGCGGTGCTGCTGCTTGGCCGACGCAACGACACGCTGCGGGCCATCCAGGCCGAGCTGGATCGCAAGCTGCCGGTCAAGGCCTATACCATCCATCGCGCCAAGGGCCTGCAGGCGGAGGTCGCCATCGTCGTCGACGACTGCCTGCCACCGCAGCCGCACCCGCTGCGCAATGCGCTGTATGCGTACTGCGGGTTCTTTCGCAACAGCTATGACCAGGCGATGGCCGACGAGAGTCTGCGCCTGGCCTATGTGGCGATCACCCGCGGCGTCAGCCGGGTGCTCTGGTACACGCGCAAGGCGCAGGGCGCGACGGCACTGTTGCGCCCGCGCGGCTAGCGCAGCAGCAGGGCAAGGACCGCCAGCCCCAGCAGCAGCGACAGGCCTTTCCAGAACAGCAGCGGGTTGCGTTCCAGCAAGGGTGGGCGAGTGCGGTTGAGCAGCGCCGGGTTGGGCTGGCGCAACTCGAAGACGAACTCGGACAGATCGGCGTAGCGCCGCCGTGGATCGGGATGCAGCGCCTTGGCCAGCACCTCGTCGACCCAGGCCGGGATCTCGCGCTGGGCGTCGCGTACCGAGCGGTAGTGCAGGCGCTTCTGCGCGGCCAGGGTGCGTGCCTTGCAGACATCGGTGCCATAGGGCAGGCGACCGCTGAGCAGCTGGTAGGCGATCACCGCGAGGGAGAACTGATCCGAACGCGGCGAGCCCGCCTCCCCAAGGAAATACTCCGGCGCGGTGTAGGCGGCGGTACCGAGCAGCGCTTCCTGCGGGCCCGGGGCCTGTCGGTCGGCGAGCCCGGCAACCCGTGTTGAGCCGAAGTCGATGATTTTCAGCGTGCCGGTGGCGTCGATCAGCAGGTTCTGCGGGCGCAGGTCCTGATGCAGCATTTCCAGGCGATGAAAGGCGCGCAGGCCGCGGGCGATCTGTTCGACGAAGCCGCGTACGGTGGTCAGGTCCGGCGTCGGGTGGTCGAGCATCCACTGCGCGAGCGTCTGCCCCTCGATGAATTCACTGACCGTGTACAGGTAATGCCGCCGGCGTGGCGGCGGGCAGGCCTTGACCACGTGAGGGTTGTCGATGCGCCGGGCGATCCATTCCTCGAGAAGGAAGCGCTCGAGATAGGCCGGGTCGCCACGCAGGTCCAGCGACGGCGTCTTCAGCACCACCTGCGCGCCGCTCTTTTCGTCGACAGCCAGATGCACGTGGCTGCGGCTGCTGGCATGCAGCTGACGAACGATGCGGTGTCCGTCGAACTGCATGCGCGGCTCCAGCAGCGGCGGCAGGGCCAGTTCGCCGAGCAGGCGCTGCACGTCGTCGGCCGCTTGCTCGGGCAGGCTGTCGATGCGCACCAGCTGCACGGTGAGGTTGTCATCGCTGCCGTTGACCAGCGCCTGTTCGACCAGCTGCCGCGCTGCAGCGTCCAGGTCGTCGGCATGGGTCGCAACGATATCGGCCATCGCGCGCGGATCGAGGTGCTCGTACACGCCGTCGGTGGCGAGCAGGAACAGGTCGCCCAGTGCCAGCGGGAGGTTGCGGTAGTCGATTTCCAGATGCGGGTTGATGCCCAGGGCGCGGCCGAGATAGCTGGTTTCGGCGCTGACACGCACGCGGTGATCCTCGCTCAGCTGTTCGAGGGTGCCTTCACGCAGGCGATGGATGCGCGCATCGCCGATGTGGAACAGGTGCGCGCTGCCGCCCTTGAGCACCAGCGCACTGAAGGTGCAGACATAGCCGCGGTCGCGGTCATAGCGATATGGGCCTTGGCGGGTCTGCGCATGCAGCCAGGAGTTGACTGCCACCAGCACGCGCTGCGCCGACTGTTTCACCGACCAGGCATCGGAGGTGCAGAAGTAGTCCGAGAGAAAGCTCGCCACTGCGGTTTCGCTGGCGATGTGGCTGACCTCGCTGCTGCTGATGCCGTCGGCCAGCGCGATGGCGATGCCCTTGCTGGCGAGCTGCGCGTCGGTGGGAATGCAGGCGCCGTGAAAGTCCTGATTGAGCGGCTTGCGCCCGGCGTCCGAATGCTGGCCGAGGGAGATAACGAGTTGGCTGGGCATCTTCGATCTGCACGAAAGCCCCGGACGCGAATGCGCAACCGGGGCTCTCGGCCGCACTCCCGATCAGTAGACGCTGCGCTTGGGCGCGGTGCGTACGTGGGTGGTGTAGAGCGTGAGGCCGGTGAAGGCCAGGCCGCCCACCAGGTTACCCAGCGCGGTGGGGATCTCGTTCCAGACCATGTAGTCCATGACCGAGAAGTCGCCGCCCATGATCATCGCCGAGGGGAACAGAAACATGTTCACCACCGAATGCTCGAAGCCCATGAAGAAGAACAGCATGATCGGCATCCACATGGCGATGACCTTGCCGCTGACCGAGGTGGAGATCATCGCGCCGACCACGCCCATCGAGACCATCCAGTTGCACAGCATGCCGCGCAGGAAGATGGTCGCCCAGCCCGCCGCGCCGAACTCGGCGTAGCCCAGGGTGCGGTCCTCGCCGATGTGCGAGATCTTCTCGCCGATAGGTCCGGGTTCGGTGGAAAAGCCCATGGTGAAGACGAAGGCCATCATGAAGGCCACCACCAGCGCGCCGCCGAAGTTGCCGAGAAACACCCAGCCCCAGTTGCGCAGGATGCCGCCCACGGTCACGCCCGGGCGGCGGTCCAGCAGCGCCAGCGGCGTCAGCATGAAGACCCCGGTGAGCAGGTCGAAACCCATCAGGTAGAGCATTACGAAGCCCACCGGAAACAGCATGGCACCCACCAGCGGCGAGCCGGTCTGCACGGTTACCGCGACCGCGAACACCGCGGCAAGAGCCAGGATCGCGCCGGCCATGAAGCCGCGGATCAGGGTATCGCGGGTGGACATGAAGATCTTCGATTCGCCGGCGTCCACCATCTTGGTGACGAACTCGGAGGGGATGATGTAGGACATGTCGGTCTCTCTGAATGGCAGTAGGGGGCCAGGCCCGCGACGGCGGCCGCGGGGCGCTGGCTGAGCGATGTAGGTGGCTGGCGAGTCGGGTCAGCTTCGCGGTCAAGGCCGCTCCCGCAGGATCGCTGCGGTGTGCAAGGGATGTTGCCCGGGCAACGGGCGGCGATCAGCCCGCGGCGATCTGTACCTCGTCGCCGACCAGGCGCACCGGCCATACCTGCAGGCGCTGTTCCGGGTACTCCAGGCAGCTGCCATCGGCCAGGCGGAAGTGCTGCTTGTACAGCGGCGAGGCGATCACCAGTTCGCCCTTGAGACTGCCGACGATGCCGCGGCCGATGACGTTGGCGCCCGACTTGGGGTCGCGGTTCTCGATGGCGAACAGCTGCTCGCCGTCGGCGTTGTCAGGCAGGTGGAACAGCGCCACCTGGGCGCCATCGTGCCAGGCCACCACACCGGAATTGGCGACCAGATCGGCACGGCTGCACAGCGTCTGCCAGGCCGCCGGCGCGTTGGAACGGGAGTCGAGACGAACGACGTTGGACTGGCTCATCAGAGCACCTCCTGGGTAAGTGGGATCAGGTGAAGTTCGCTGGCGCGCACCGGCCGACGCTGGCCGCGCTCCTTGACGAAGTGGATGTCCGGATCGGCGCGCCCATCGTTGACGAAGGTGCGGAAGCGCTTGAGCTTCTCCGGATCGGAGATGGCGTTGGCCCATTCGCACCGGTAGCTGTCGACCACGTGCTGCATCTGGCTCTCCAGCTCGGCGGCGAGGTCCAGGCTGTCGTCGAGGATGACGTCCTTCAGGTAGTCCAGGCCGCCTTCCAGGCTTTCGCGCCAGACCGAGGTACGCTGCAGCTTGTCGGCGGTGCGCACGTAGAACATCAAGACGCGGTCGATGATGCGGATCAGCGTTTCGTCGTCGAGGTCGGTGGCGAACAGTTCGGCATGCCGCGGGCGCATGCCGCCGTTGCCGCAGATGTAGAGGTTCCAGCCCTTGTCGGTGGCGATCACGCCGATGTCCTTGCTCTGCGCCTCGGCGCATTCGCGGGTACAGCCCGATACGGCGAACTTGATCTTGTGCGGCGCACGCAGGCCCTTGTAGCGGTCCTCCAGGCGCAGCGCCATGCCGACGCTGTCCTGCACGCCGTAGCGGCACCAGGTACTGCCGACGCAGGATTTCACGGTGCGCAGGCTCTTGCCGTAGGCGTGGCCGGTTTCGAAGCCGGCGGCGATCAGCTCGCCCCAGATGTCCGGCAGTTCGTGCAGCTGAGCGCCGAACAGGTCGATGCGCTGGCCGCCAGTGATCTTGGTGTAGAGGTCGTATTTCTTCGCCACCTGGCCGATGGCGATCAGCCCCTCGGGGGTGATCTCACCACCCGGGATGCGCGGCACCACCGAGTAGGTGCCGTTCTTCTGCATGTTGGCCATGAAGGTGTCGTTGGTGTCCTGCAGCGGAATCAGCGCCGGATCGGTGATCGGCTGGTTCCAGCACGAGGCCAGGATCGAACCCACCGTCGGCTTGCAGATGTCGCAACCGACATGGCCGCGGCCGTGCTTGGCCAGCAGTTCGGCGAAGCTCTGGATGCCCTCGACGCGGACGATGCCGTAGAGCTCCTGGCGGGTGTAGGCGAAGTGTTCGCAGAGGCTCTTGTCCACCGCCACGCCGCGCGCCGCCAGTTCGGCGTCGAACACCAGCTTGAGCAGGGCATTGCAACCGCCGCAGCCGGTGGCCGCCTTGGTTGCGGCCTTGAGCTCGCCGAGGTCGGTGACACCAGCGTCGACCTGGCAGCACACCGCGCCCTTGCTGACGTTGTGACAGGAGCAGATGGTCGCGCTGGCCGGCAGGGCGTCCGGACCAAGCGTCGGCGCGCCCTCGGTCTGCGGCAGGATCAGGCCGGACGGATCGGCCGGCAGCTTGATGCCGTTCTGCGCGTACTGCAGCAGGGTGTCGTAGTAGCTGTTGTCGCCTACCAGCACGGCGCCCAGCACGCGCTTGCCATCGGCGGAGACGATCAGGCGACGGTAGCTGGCGCTGGCCTCGTCGATGAAACGGTAGCTCCGGCTGCCCGGGGTCGCGCCATGGGCGTCACCGATGGAGCCGACGTCCACTCCGAGCAGCTTGAGCTTGGTCGACATGTCGGCACCGAGGAACGGCGTGTGCGCTGCGTCGGCCAGCTGCGCGGCAACGCAGCGGGCCATGCTGTAGCCCGGGGCGACCAGGCCGAACACGCTGCCATTCCAGCTGGCGCATTCGCCGATGGCGAAGATCGCCGGGTCCGAGGTACGGCAATCACTGTCGACCACCACGCCGCCGCGTCCTGCCAGTTCCAGGCCGCAGTCACGGGCCAGGGCGTCCTGCGGGCGAATGCCGGCGGAGAAGACGATCAGGTCGGTTTCGAGAAATTCGCCGTCCTGGAAGACCATGCGGTAGGCGTATTGCTCGCCGATGATGATTTCCTGGGTGGCACGCGACAGGTGCACGCCGACACCCAGCGCCTCGATGCGTGCCTTCAGCGCCGCGCCGCCGGCATCGTCCAGCTGCACCGGCATCAGCCGCGGGGCGAACTCGACCACGTGGGCTTCCAGGCCCAGCGACTTCAGCGCATTGGCCGCTTCCAGGCCGAGCAGGCCTCCGCCGACCACCACACCGCGGCGTGCGCCGGTTGCGGCCGCGCGAATGCCGTCGAGATCCTCGAGGGTGCGGTAGACCAGCCGCGAGTTGCCTTCGGCACCGGGAATCGGCGGCACGAAGGGGTAGGAGCCGGTGGCCAGGATCAGCTTGTCGTAGGGCTGGCGGCCGTTGCCGGTGACCACTTGCTTGCGCTCGCGGTCGATCTCCAGCACCTGCTCGCCCAGGTGGGCCTGAACGCCGTGGCGGCTGTAGTAGTCGGCTTCGCACATCGCCAACGACTCGGCATCGCGGCCGCCGAAGTACTCGGACAGGTGCACGCGATCGTAGGTGCGCTGGCGCTCCTCACCGAACACGTGCACGTCGTAGCGGGCGAGGGCGTCCTGTTCGATCAGCTGTTCGATGCAGTGATGCCCGACCATGCCGTTGCCGACGATGACCAATGTCTCGTGCTTGAGCGGGGTGACGGTTGAACTCATAGCCTTTCCTCTCGAGCGGCTGCGGCACGCGGCCGGCAAAACGCAAAAAAGGCGCCTGGAGCTGGGGTCAGCTCCAGGCGCCTTTGCCTGGTTTCAAAAATGTCGTGGGGGTGATTGGCCAGGCGTCGTTGCCTGGTTCACCCGGTCCCGTGCCTACTGGCGTGCGGTCGTCGCTGACCGCCTGGGACGTGCTGCCGTGCTGGCAGCTGTTGCAAGGGATTTAGCAGGTTGCGTGCCAGCTGCGCCGGGGCACCGCTGCAACCCCCGGCCGGCGGGCCCGTGCGGGCTTGTCCGGGGGTGCGAATCGCCGCCGGCCGCGCGAGGCGGTTGAACCACTTCGGTGCGAAAAGGGCAGTGCGCTCACTGCTTTGGGGCGATTCGCGCGCGACGGTCAGCCGTCGAAAGCCTCGCGAACCAGCTGCGGCAAGGCCTGGCCGGCGGGCAGCGCGAGCAGGTGTTCGTGCGCACTCCGCGGCGCCTCGCCCTGTGGGTTGACATGCACCAGCGTGGCGCCGGCCGCCTGCGCCAGATGTGGCACTTCAGCGGCGGGATAGACCACCCCTGAGGTACCGACCGACAGCAGCAGGTCGCACGCCTGGGCAGCGGCGAAGGCGGCGCGCAACGCATCGCCCGGCAGGCTCTCTCCGAACCAGACCACGCCGGGCCGCAGGCGTCCGCCACAGTGGCGGCAGCGCGGCGGTTCGAGATGACGTCCGGCTTCGGGTTCGTCCGGTGCGGGTAGCGGCTCGGCCGGCTCACGGGCGCAGGCGAAGCAGCGTGGTCGGTGCAGGCTGCCGTGCAGGTGGATCACCTCGCGGCTGCCGGCGCGTTCGTGCAGGTCGTCGACGTTCTGCGTGATCAGCGTCAGCTGCGGTACATGGCCGGCGAGCTCGGCGATGGCCATGTGCGCGGGGTTCGGCCGGGCCTGGAGAACCTTCATCCGGCGCCACTCGTACCAGCCCCAGACCAGAGCCGGGTCGCGACGAAAAGCGTCGGCGGTGGCCAGTTCGCCCGGATCGAAACGCTCCCACAAGCCGGTGAGCGCGTCGCGAAAGGTCGGGATGCCGCTCTCGGCGGAGACGCCGGCACCGGTGAACACCACGACATGGCGCGCCGAACGCAGGGCGCTGAGCAGGGAAGAGGGGATCACGGGCGGCTCCGGTGGCTGGCTGGTCGGTCATCAATAGCACCGTGTGACGGGCTTGCCAAAGGTTGCGCTGCACCGATTGCGGGGCGGGTGGCTACCGTCCGGCTGCTCGCTGGGCCCATCTGTCACCTACTTGACGGGCGTCAAAGCCGCCTGGCTCCGCTCCCGGATGATGCCGAGTACGCGAGATTCGAGGGTGGGAGGCGCTTATGCTTGGCTCGGTGACCTGGGACGAGGCCTTGGTACAACGTTACGGACAGTTCGGGCAGCTGCACTGCAGCTATCCGGCTGCGGTCGATTTCAGCGACCGTGTCGCACCGCTGGACCTGTTGCGCGCCCTGCGCGAGAGTCGCCGCGGCGGACGGCCGCTCTCCCTCTCCATTCATCAGCCGGACGGCGCTGGCCTGCAGCCCGAGGCAGCGGCGGCTTACCTGCAGCGGCTCGAACGCGAGATCGAGCAGCTCGGCTGTCACGCCGGGCCACTGCAGGCGGTCGAACAGCTGCGCCTGAGCGTCGGCACCCTCGGTATCGAGGCGCTGCGCCGCCTGCTCAACCAGCTCAAGCGCCGCTTCGCCTTCGTCGAACCCCATGCCGCCAGTTTCCTGGCCGAGGTGGAGCTGGCCCATGTCGACTGGCCGCTGATCGGTGCGCTGCACGAGTTGGGCTTCAATCAGCTCAGCGTCGCGGTACCGGACCTGCGCGCCGACGATGGCGGCACGGTGGAGTACTTCCGCAGCTCGGCCCGCATCCGCGCGGTGATCGAGGCAGCACATGCGCTGCACTATCGCTCGGTGAACCTGGACCTCGGCTACGGCCGCTCCTGGCAGACCCCGTCGAGCTTCGCCCGGAAGCTGGCTTCGATCATCGAGCTCGCGCCCGATCAGATCACCATGTTCGATTACCGTGACGCCGTGCCGGCCGGTGTCGGCCGCCTCGGCCTCGCGTCGCCGGCCGACACCCTGGCGATGTACCGGCACGGGGTGGAGCAGTTGAGCGCGGCGGGCTACCGCTACATCGGCCTGGGCAAGTTCGTGCTGCCGCATGACGACCTGGCCATGGCCCAGGAGATCGGCGCGCTGCACCATGACTTCTGCGGCTACAGCCTGCATGGCGACTGCGATCACCTGGGCTTCGGCGTCGGCGCCGTCAGCCGGGTGGGCGGCCTGTTCTGCCAGAACGTCGATCGCGTGCCGGCCTACCAGCGGGCGCTCGATCAGGGCCAGCTGCCCTGCGTTCGCGGCCTGCATGCCAATCACATCGATCCGTTGCACCGCCTGCTGCTCGAGCGCCTGCTCTGCACCTTCGCGCTGGATTTCGATGCTCTGAGCCTGCAAAGCGGCGTCGATGTGCGTCAGCGCTATGCGCAGCACTGGCCGGCGCTGCGCCAGCTGCACGCCGATGGTGTGATCGTGCTGGACGACAGCGGGCTGCGGGTTCCAGCGCAGGCGCGGTTGCTGGTCGCGGCAGTCTGCGCGGCCTTCGAGCAGCCTGGCGCGGTGACCATCGGCCACTCGGCCGGGAACACCGCGCGGCGCTGAGGGCCGTTACAGGGCGAAGCGACCACCCAGGCTGCCGAGGCGGCCGGCCAGTTCGTGCAGCTGGCGACCGCCGCTGTCCAGCGCGCTGGCATCCCCGGCGTTGCGTTCGGCCACCTGCTGCACGCTCTGCAGATGGCGGCCCATGTCCGCCGAAACGGCAGTCTGCTCGTGGGTGGCCGCGGCGATCATCTCGTTCATCTGGCTGATGGCTTCGATCTCGTTGGCGATGGCGTCGAGCAGGGCGGTGGTGTCCTGGCTGCTGCTGACGCAACGGGCAACGCTGGCGCGGCTGTCGTGCATCGCTTCGGTGGCCTGGCGACTGCCCTGCTGCAGTCGGCTGATGATGCCCTGGATTTCGCTGGTGGAGGCGGCAGTCTTGCGCGCCAGGCTGCGCACCTCGTCGGCTACCACGGCGAACCCGCGCCCCTGTTCGCCGGCGCGCGCCGCTTCGATGGCAGCGTTGAGGGCCAGCAGGTTGGTCTGTTCGGCGATGTTGCGGATCACTTCCAGCACGCGATCGATCTGCTCCGCTTGTGCCGCCAGGTCCTGCACCACGCGGTCGGTACCCTCGACATGTTCGGCCAGGGTGCCGATCTCGTTGCGCACGCCGCTGACCGCCAGGCGACCGTCACCGGCCTTGCGACTCGCACCCTGTGCGGCCTGGGCGGCGCGATCGGCATGGCCGGCGACGTCGTCGATGGCCACCGTCATCTGTTGCATCGCCTCGACCATATAGGCGGTTTCGTCCAGTTGGCGGCTGGCGCCCTCGCGCAGCTGGCGTGTCGCCGTGCTCAGGTTGGCCGCGGTGCCGTCCAGGCCTGCAGTGTCGCGCACCACCGCGCCGACCAGTTCGCCGAGCTGGTCCAACATATGATTGAAGCGCTGGGTGAACGGGCCACTGGCGCGGCTGCGGCAGCTCAGGTCGATGCGCTCGGGATGCGCGGTGATGGCGGCAGCGGCGCCGAGCAGGGCTTCGCCTTCGCGGGCTTCGGCATTGGCGCGGATCGCCAGGTAGATGAGGATGGCGCTTTCCAGTACCACGTAGAAGGCATGCAGGAACACCACGCCCCAGGTTCCTTCCGGCACCAGATAGACGCCCGCGCCCTGTTGCTGCAGGGCGAAGAAGCTCAGGTGATGCACCGCGATGGTGGCGGCCGCGACGACGATCGGTAGCCAGTCGCGGTAGTACACCAGGAATGCCAGCAGGGCGAAGATGCCGAAATGCATTTCCAGCAGACCATGGGCCTGGTTGATCTGCAGTGCGGCCAGCACCATGAACGCGGCACCGATCAGGCAGCGCAACAGACGCTGGCCAGGAATCAGCAGGTACAGCGCGGTCATCGAGATGGCGGTCAGCCCGCCGATGACCAGCGCCTGTGCCCAGTTGCCATAGAACGCCGCGATCCCGCAGGAATAGGCCAGCAGAAACCAGATCACGCCGAGCATGATGCGGTCGGCCTTGAGGTAGTGCGCTTGCAGCGTGACGCTATCGGTGCTCATGGGTGACTCCGGATGATGTGCAGTCTGGTTATCGGCAGCCGAGGCGCCGAATTACCCGACATAGAGGGGTTCCGACGAGTGCCCGGTTTACCCAGCAGCAGCTGTGCGGTGCCGATGGCGCGCTCGAGAAAGCCGCCTTCGCAGTAGCACAGGTAGAACTCCCACAGGCGGTAGAACTGCTCGTCGTAACCGTGGCGCTCCAGCTCGCCGCGCGCCTGGCGGAAGTTCTCGTGCCACAGGCGCAGGGTGCGCGCGTAGTGCTCGCCGAAGTCCTCCATGTGCAGCAGGTTCAGATCGGTGTGCTGCGTGGCGACATCGAGCATGCGCTGCAGCGAGGGCAGGGCGCCGCCGGGAAAGATGTAGCGCTGGATGAAGTCGACATTGCGCCGCGCCTGCTCGTAACGCTGGTCGCGGATGGTGATCGCCTGCAGCAGCATCAGGCCGTCTTCCTTGAGCAGCCGCGCGCACTGTCGGAAGTAGCCTGGCAGAAAGTCATGCCCCACGGCCTCGACCATCTCGATGGAAACCAGCTTGTCGAATCGTCCTTCGAGATCGCGGTAGTCCTTGAGCAGCAGCGTGATGCGGTCCTGCAGACCCTCTTCCTCGATGCGCCTTTGGGTATAGGCGAACTGCTCGTGCGACAGCGTCGTGGTGGTCACCCGGCAGCCATGGTGGATCGCGGCATACAGCGCCATGCTGCCCCAGCCGGTACCGATCTCCAGCAGATGATCGTCGGCTTGCAGATCGAGCTTCGCGCAGATGCGCTCCAGCTTGTGCAGCTGGGCCTGCTCCAGGCTCTGCTCGGGCGTGGCGAACATGGCCGCCGAGTACATCATGGTCGGATCGAGGAAGCGCTCGAACAGCTCGTTGCCCAGGTCGTAATGCGCGGCGATATTGCGCTGCGAACCGGCGCGGGTGTTGCGGTTGAGCCAGTGCAGCGCCTTGATCACCGGCTGGCCGAACAGCGCCAGCGCGCCGCGCTCGATGCTGTCCAGCACATCCAGGTTGGCAACGAACAGGCGGATCACGGCGGTCAGGTCAGGGCTGGTCCAGTAACCATGGATGTACGCCTCGCCCGCGCCGATGGAGCCGCGTGCGGCCACCAATCCCCAGAGACCGGCATCGAGCACATGGATCTCGGCCTTCAGCGGGCTTGCCAGGTCACCGAACAGCTGCTGCTGGTCCCCGTGGTGCAGCGTCAGCTGACCGTGACGCAGCTTGTACAGCTGATGCAGCACGGTGCGGCGCAGCAGGCCGGCGGCCAGTCCCATCCCGGCCAGCGGGTGGGCTTTGACGGTCAGGCTAGGGCTCTTCATGGCGGCCTCCTGTGGAGTGGGTAACGGCCAACCCGAACGGCTTCGTCGGGGGCCGATGGTTGAAGATCGGCGTGCGCTTGAGCAGCAGGCGCAGCGCCTGCCAATAGATGGCGAGCAGGGTCTTGGCGGTCATCCAGGGGAAACCGAACAGATAGCGATGCACGGCGCCGCGGCCAAGCGGCTGGCGTTCCAGGCCGAGGGTGGCGTCGAACAGCTTCAGTTCGCCCTGCCAGTCCTCCATGTGCACGCCGATGCGCCGGCCCGGCGGGTTGAAGCGCATGCGGTACTCCAGGGCCTCCGGCAGGAACGGCGAGACGTGGAAGGTCTTGGCCACGCTGCAGCGCAGATTGCGGTTGCCGTTGGCCGGCAGTACGTAGTGATAACGCTCACGCCAGGGCGTGTTGCTCACCTCGCAGAGCACCGCGGCGAGCTGCTCCTGTTCATCGAAGCAATAGAAGAAACTGACCGGGTTGAAGCACAGGCCCCAGCTGCGCGGCTGGGTCAGCAGGCGCACCGCGCCGGTGACCGGTCGACCCAGCGCTTCGCTCACGCGCTGGCGCACGGCATCGGCCAGTGCGATGCCCTGTCCGGTGTACTCCGGCAGGTAGTCGCGCTCGCGGAAGGAGAAGGGGGCGAAGCGCCCACGGCCACTCAGCGGTGAAAGGCCGAGCACCGCATCCTGCTCGGCCAGGTCCAGGTAGAGCAGCCCCATGCGGTAGTTGAACGCATGGGCGTGCGGCGCGAAACGCCGGTGCTGCACCCAGCCGCGGTACAGCGCGCTGTGTACGATGGCGCCGTTCACAGCGCGGCTCCGAAGGCTGCGGCGACGCGCAGGGCACTGACCACGCCGTCCTCATGGAAGCCATTGCCCCAGTAGGCGCCGCAGAAGTAGCTGTGGTTGGCACCCTGCAGCTCCGCGGCGCGGGCCTGGGCGGCGATGCCGGCAAGGCTGTACTGCGGATGGGCGTAGGTGAAGCGCGCGAGAATCTGCTCCGGATCGATGGCGTCGGTCTGGTTGAGGCTGACGCAGAAAGTTTGTGGCGCCTCGATACCCTGCAGGATGTTCATGTTGTAGGTGACGGCTGCCGGCTGCTGGCTCGGTCCGCCGAGACGGTAGTTCCAGCTGGCCCAGGCACGCGGGCGCCTGGGCAGCAGGCGGATATCGGTGTGCAGCACGTCGTTACCGGCGTAGCCGATGGCGCCGAGAATGTCGCGTTCCGCCTGGCTCGGCCGTGCCAGCAGGCGCAGCGCCTGGTCGCTGTGGCAGGCGAAGATCACCTTGTCGAAGCGCTCGGCACCGGCCGGGCTCTGGATCGTCACGCCATGCTCGTCGCGCAGCACCTCGAACACCGGGCAGTTGAGGCGAATATGCTGGCTGAAGCCCTTGGTCAGCGGTGACACGTATGCGCTCGATCCGCCCTCGACCACGTACCACTGCGGGCGGTCGTTCACCGACAGCAGCCCGTGGTTCTTGCAGAAGCGGATGACGAACTCCAGCGGAAACTCCAGCATGTCGGCCGGCGGCATCGACCAGATCGCCGCACCCATGGGCACGATGTAGTGATCGATGAAGCGCTGGTTGTAGCGACCGAGTCGGAGGTAGCTGCCAAGGGTGACCTGAGGGGTGATGCGACCGTTGTGGTAGTCGTCCAGCGCCTCGCGATTGAAGCGCAGGATGTCGCGCAGCATGCCCCAGAAGGGGGGCGAGAGCAGGTTGCTGCGCTGAGCGAACAGGGTGTTGAGGCTGTGCCCGTTGTATTCCAGGTCCCGCTGGGGGTCGCAGACCGAGAAGCTCATCTCGGTGGGCTTGTAGCGGACTCCGAGCTGGCCCAGCAGCTTGATGAAGTTGGGGTAGGTCCAGTCGTTGAAGACGATGAAGCCGGTGTCCACCGCGTAGTCGCGTCCGTGCAGGCGCACATCCACCGTATGGGTGTGGCCGCCGATCCAGCTGGCCGACTCGAACACGGTGACGGCGTGCTGGCGGGCCAGCAGATGCGCACAGGTGAGACCGGCAATACCGCTGCCGATGATGGCGATCTTCATGGTTATCCTTCCTTGAGAGGCGTGCGCGCCAGTCGCCGACCGAGGGCGAACTGCAGGCGCGCGGGCAGGTGCGAGAGCAAGCGCAGCACGGCGATGAACGGCGCGGGAAAGGCTGTACTCGCAGCTGCTGGCATTGAGGATCACGCTGTCCAGCGCGCCCCAGTGCGACTCGATCGCCGCGCCGATGGCACGTACCTGTACGCTGTCGGTGAGGTCGCCAGGCAGTGCCAGTACCCGCCCCGGATAGCGTCGGGCAAAGGCCAGCAGCGGCTCGGCGCGACGTGCCGATAGCGCCAGACAATGCCCCTCGGCCAGCAGCAGACGTGTCACTTCGAGGCCGATGCCGCTGCTGGCACCGGTCAGCCAGATCCGTCGCGAGAGGTTCATGCCAGTCTCCGCTGCAGCCAGCGGATCGCCGAGCCGAGCAGCGGCACGTGCTGGTAGAGCAGCGCGCCGGCATCGAAATAGTCGCGATGTCGCACCACCTTGCCGTCGGCGTTCCAGCGCAACAGCGAACATCCTTCCAGGCTGATCGACTGGCCGCGATTGAGGCGCGGGTGGCGAAAGCTCATCAGCCAGCGCAGGTAGCCCTGTCCCTCGCACACCTGGTCGTGGCTGATGAACTCGAAATGCAGTTGCTCGACGTTGGCGAACAGTTCGGCGAAGTAACGCTGCAGTTCGGCCAGGCCGTCCACCTCGTGCAGCGGGTCAGTGAAATGCACGTCATCGCTGTAGAGCTCGCCCAGGCGCCCCAGCTTGTCGGCATCCAGACTGGCGAACTCGGCCGCGAAGCGATGCAGAAAGCTGCTCATGGCCGGATGTCCGGCAGGTTGCGGAAGGCGTCCAGGGCTCGCGCGCGGCTTTCCCCAAGGTCGATGATCGGTGCCGGGTAGTCGGCCTTGCCGAACAGGCTGCGCTGCGCGGATGGGTTGTGTATCTCGCGCTTGCCCAGTCCCTGCAGTTCCGGCAGCCAGCGGCGCAGGAACTGGCCGTCCGGGTCGAAGCGCTGTGACTGGCTGATGGGGTTGAACAGGCGGAAGTAAGGCACCGAGTCGGTTCCGGTGGACGCGCTCCACTGCCAGCCGCCGTTGTTGGCGGCCAGATCGCCGTCGATCAGGTGGCGCATGAACCAGCGCTCGCCCTCGCGCCAGTCGATGAGCAGGTTCTTGCTGAGGAACATAGCCGTGACCATGCGCAGGCGGTTGTGCATCCAGCCGGTTTCCCGCAGCTGCCGCATCGCCGCATCGATGACCGGAAAACCGGTGCGGCCCTCTTGCCAGGCCTGCAGCTCGTCGGTCGCGCGGCGCCACGGCAGCGCTTCGGTCTCGGCGCGGAAGGCGCGGTGCATCGAGACCCGCGGGTAGCCGACCAGGATGTGCTTGTAGAACTCACGCCAGAGCAACTCGTTGATCCAGGTGGTGGCGCCGGCGCTCCCGCTGTCCAGCTCGCCGCGGTTGCTTGCCACGGCCGCGTGCAAACACTGGCGGATGGAGATGACACCAGCCGCGAGATAAGCCGACAACTGGCTGGTGCCGGGTTCGGCCGGCAGGTCGCGGCGTTGGTGGTACTGGTGCAGATCGTCTTCGATAAACGCCGTCAGGCGGTGCTGGGCGAAGGTTTCGCCGGCGGGCCACAGCGTGCGCAGGTAGTTGCTCGGCCGATCGAAGCCGCGCACCTCGTCCGGCGGCACGTCGCTGGCGACGGTCATGGGTTGCTGCGGGGCCGGTGGCGCGACGCATGCCGGCAGCGACATCGACAGACGTGCAAGGCAGGCGCGGCGGAACTGACCGAACACCTTGAAGTAGCCACCCGACTGGGTGAGCACGCTACCCGGCGCGAATAGCAGCTGGTCGAGATAGCCGCGCACGTCGATGCCGGAGGCCCGCAGCCGGGCGGCAACGGCCTGGTCACGGCGCTGCTCGTTGACGCCGTATTCCTCGTTGTAGTGCAGGCGCTGCACGGCCAGCTCCTGGCAGAGCTTGAGCAAAGCGCCGGGTGCGGCCTGCCAATCCTCTACGTCGCGAATCAGCAGCGGCACATTGAGCGCCTGCAGCCGGCCCGCCAGCTCGACGAGGTTGCGTAGCCAGAAGTCCACCTTGCAGGCGGCATCGTCATGGGCGAGCCACTGGCCGGGCGTGATCAGGTAGACCGCGACGGTAGGGCCGGCGGCCATGGCAGACGCCAGGGCGGTGTTGTCGCTCGTGCGCAGATCGCTGCGCAGCCAGATCAGCTGCGTCATGCGGCACCTCCCTCACTGCCGGGCAACAGGCCGGCTTGCTGCAGGCACTGCAGGGCGCTCAGCGGATCATGGGCCAGTGTCAGGCCACGCTGGCCCTGCAGCACCGGCGCGTGGATGTGCACGGCCGGGCCGGTCATGAACAGCGGTGCGGCGCTCTGTTCGAGCAGGCGCGGCAGGTCTCGCTGCAGGCAAAGGCCCGGCAGGCTGTTGCTGGCATACAGCAGGACGGCGCGCGGCCGAATGCGTTCGCCGGCCAGACTCAGCTCGTTGAGCGGCACCGGCCATTCGATGACTTCCACCGGGCAGTCGGTGCTGGAGATCAGCCAGGCGCTCAGCCAGAGGCCGGGCGTGAAACTGTCCTGGTCGAGATTGACCAGCAGCAACGGGCGGCCTGCCTGCTGTCGATTGTTGAAATAGATGCGGCTGCCCAGCTTGCTGCGCAGCCAGGAGTGGAACAGCACGCGCTCCAGCGATGCGCCGTACTGGCCCTGCCAGCGTCGCTCCAGGGCTTCGAGCAGCGGCTGCAGCAGGTGCTGGAAAAGCGTGCGCGGCGGGTAAAGGGCGACCGCGTGGTTGAAGGCGTCATCCAGCTGCCGTTCGCTGAAGCGATCGATCGCCTGCAAAAGCTCGTCGAGCAGTGCAGACCACTGATTCTGCTGCGGCAGCTCCGGCGGCGTGCTGGTGCCGAGCAGTGTCCTGATCTGGCTGACCGCCACGCCACGATTGAGCCAGGTGACGATGTCACGGATGCGCTCGATGTGGGTGTCGTCGTACAGCCGGTGCCCCTTGGCCGTGCGCAGCGGCACGATAAGCCCGTAGCGGCGCTCCCAGGCGCGCAGGGTCACGGCGTTTACGCCGGTGATGCGGGCCACTTCGCGGATGGGCAGCAGGCCGTCGGCGGTCAGCTGCGCCAGGTCCGTTGGTTCGATCATGGTCAGATTCCGTTACGCAGACTGAGTGTTTCGGGGTGCGGCTGCAGGTAGGCCTGGCGCGCGATGTAGTGGTCCGGGTGACGGCGGAAGTGGTGCTTGAGCAAGGTCAGCGGCACTACCAGCGGAATCACGCCTTCGCGGTACTGGTCGATCAGCCGGCGCAGTTCACGACGGTCGTCCGATCCGAGGGCATCCTTCAGGTAGCCGCTCAGGTGTAGCAGCACGTTGCAATGCGTGCCGCGAGTTGCGGGCTTCTTCAGCGCCCGCATCAGCTGGCTGAAGTAGCCTGGGGCAAAGTCTTCCAGCGCGTGCTCGGCCAGGGCCGCGACCCGTCGGCCGAGCGCCTTGTATTCCAGCGGATTGCTGGCCATGAGCTGGTACTTGTAGCGCGAGTGGAAATCGACGATGGCGCGACGGCTCAGACCGCTCTGCAGCAGACGCTGCCAGTCGGCGTAGGCGTAGACGCGGGTGAGGAAGTTCTCGCGCAGCACGGCATCGTTCAGTCGTCCATCCTCCTCGATCGGCAGATCGGGGCGTGCCTGCATCAAGGCCTGGGCGAACACGCCGGTGCCACCGCCGGGCAGGGTGTGTCCGTTGGCGGCATAGACCTTGACCCGCTCCATGCCGCAGGACGGCGATTTCTGCATCAGGATGTAGCCGCTGATGTCGTGCAGCTGCTCGGCGATCTGCCGGCCGTAGGCGGACAGCGCGTCGGTCACGTCCAGCTCCGGGCGCACCGTACCGACCGCACGCGGCGCATCGGCATCGCCCATCAGGCGGATCGGTTCACGCGGCGTGCCGAGACCGATGGCCACTTCCGGGCAGACCGGCACGAATTCGAAATGCTGCGCCAGTGTCTCGCTGCACAGGCGCGATTCCTTGTGGCCGCCATTGAACCGCACCGGGTTGCCGAGCAGGCAGGCGCTGATTCCGATTCGGGGGGTGGGGAGCGTGGTGTGCATGATGACAACCTCTTGTACAAGATGAACTTATGTACAACTTGATGCCATCATATTCCTCGTCTTTTACAAGTCAATATGAGATGTACAAGATCGCACGGCTTTTCTTGTACAAGAAGGCGGCTGCCGGCAGAATAACGCTCATCAACGCGGTGTCGCATCCTTGGCGGGCCGTCAATATGCGCTTCAGGCTCGCAGCGTAACCGATGATGGTGGCTCTTTCTGCACCGAACGGGGTGCCATCAGCTGTACATTCGAATAACCATGTATAGGTGTATGCTGTAGTTGAGGCGGGTCGACCAGCACAGCGCGCAGCGCAACAGGAGCTCACCATGAACATCTTGCTCACCGGCGGTACCGGGTTGATCGGGCGGGCGCTGTGTCGTCGCTGGCAGGCCGACGGGCATCGACTCTGGGTCTGGAGCCGCTCACCGCAGCGTGTGGCGCAGCTGTGCGGCACCGAGGTAAAGGGCGTCGGCAGCCTGCAGCAGCTCGATGCGGTAGCGCTGGATGCCGTGGTGAACCTGGCCGGTGCGCCCATAGCCGACCGACCTTGGACCAAGGCACGCAAGAGCCTGCTCTGGGACAGCCGAGTGAGGCTGACCGAGGAGCTGGTGGAGTGGTTGGGCCGGCGCGAGCAGAAGCCGGCCCTGCTGATCTCTGGCTCGGCAGTCGGCTGGTACGGCGACGGCGGCGAACACCGCCTGACCGAAGCTGATCAGCCGGTCACCGCCGACTTCGCCAGCCAGCTGTGCAACGCCTGGGAAGAGCGCGCCAGCGAGGCCGTGGTGTTGGGTATTCGCGTGGTGCTGATACGCACCGGGCTGGTGCTGGCGCGTGATGGCGGCTTCCTGCAGCGCTTGCTGCCACCGTTTCGCCTGGGGCTGGGCGGCCGGCTGGGCAACGGCCGGCAGTGGATGCCCTGGATTCATATCGAAGACCAAATCGGTCTGATTGATTTTCTTCTGCGGCAGCCGGCGGCCAGCGGCCCGTACAATGCCTGCGCACCGACGCCGGTACGCAACCTGGAGTTCACTCGCAGCCTTTCCCGCTGCCTGCATCGACCGGCTTTGCTGCCGGTTCCGGCAGCGCTGCTCAAGCCTTTGCTCGGCGAACTTGCCGGCTTGCTGCTCGGTGGCCAGCACGCCCAGCCGCAGCGGCTGCAGGAGGAGGGCTACAGCTTTCGCTTCACCGATCTGGACTCGGCGCTGGCCGACTTATTGACGCACCCCTGAGCGGTGCACCCTGTGTGAAAATAGCGCGCCTGCCTGGAGCGAGGCGCCACCCTTTAACGTAGTCAGGAAGTTTGCATGACAGAGCAGGCGTTGTTGTTGGTCAATCTGGGTTCGCCAGCCTCCACGGAAGTCGCCGATGTGCGCCGCTACCTCAACCAGTTCCTGATGGACCCGTACGTGGTCGATCTGCCGTGGCCGCTGCGCCGCCTGCTGGTCTCGATGATCCTGATCAAGCGGCCCGAGCAGTCCGCACATGCCTATGCCTCGATCTGGTGGCCGGAAGGGTCGCCGCTGGTGGTCCTCAGCCGCCGACTCCAGGAGGCGGTGAAACCGCACTGGACAAAGGGCCCGGTGGAACTGGCGATGCGCTACGGCGAGCCGTCGATCGAAGGGGCGCTGAAGCGCCTGGCCGGACAGGGCATCACCCAGGTGGCCCTCGCACCGCTCTATCCGCAGTTTGCCGACAGCACCACGACGACCGTCATCCAGGAAGCGCGCCGGGTCATCCGCGAGCACGGGCTGGATCTCAAGCTGTCGATCCTGCAGCCCTTCTACGATCAGCCGGAATACCTCGACGCGCTGGTGGCCAGCGCCATGCCGCACCTGCAGCAGGGCTTCGATCATCTGCTGCTGAGCTTCCACGGGCTGCCGGAGCGGCACCTGCACAAGTCCGATCCCACCGGGGCGCATTGCCTGAAGGGTGACGACTGCTGTCAGCGTGCCGAAGGTGCCGTGCTCGCCACTTGCTACCGAGCCCAGTGCATCCGCACTGCCGAGGGCTTCGCTGCGCGTGCCGGGCTGCGCAGGGATCAATGGTCGGTGTCGTTCCAGTCGCGACTGGGGCGTGCCAAGTGGATCGAACCCTACACCGAGACGCGCCTAGACGAACTGGCCGAGCAGGGCGTGAAGAAGCTGCTGGTGATGTGCCCGGCGTTCGTCTCCGACTGTATCGAGACGCTGGAGGAGATCGGTGATCGCGGACGCGAGCAGTTCATCGAGGCGGGTGGCCAGGAGCTGGTGTTGGTGCCGTGCCTGAATACCCACGAGGATTGGGTGCAGGCGCTGGTCCAGCTCTGCAGCCGAGCGCCGCAGGCGCTGTAAGCCTCGCCTGCGGTGACGTCGCCACGGGCGACGCCCTGGCCGTCATGCGCGGCCGTGGGCGACGCCGTGCGCTGTGGCTGAAACCATCTCCTCCAGTTCCATCGCCGGCATCGGCTTGCCGAACAGATAGCCCTGGAACCGATGGCAGCCATTGCCGAGCAGCACGCTTCGTTGGGCTTCGCTCTCGACGCCTTCTGCAATCACCTCCAGCCCGAGTCCACTGGCCAGCGCACAGATGGCCCGCACGATGGTCAGGCTGCTGGCGTCGTCCGGCAGACGGCGGATGAAGGTCTGGTCGATCTTCAGCTCGTCCAGCGGTAGCTGCTGCAGGTAGCTCATGGACGAATAGCCGGTACCGAAATCATCGATGGAGAAACGGATACCGTGCTGCTTCAGGCGCGTCATGCGGGCGATGGCTTCGGGCATGTTGTCCAGCAGCAGGGTTTCGGTCAGTTCCAGCTTGAGCCTGGCCGGATTGGCGCCGCTGCGCTCCAGCAGGTCGAGCAGTTTCTCGACGAAATGATCCTGATACAACAGATGAGCGCTGAGGTTGACCGAAAGCGTCAGGTCGGCGAATGCTGGTGTCGCCGCCCAGCGCGCCAGCTGGCCGCAGGCCTGCTGCAGCACCTGCAGGTCGAGGGCATGGATCAATCCGGCGTGTTCCGCCTGGGCGATGAAGGCGGCCGGGCTCAGCAGCCCGCGTTGCGGATGCTGCCAGCGCACCAGGACTTCGGCCCCGATGACCCCTGCGTTCTGTTCCAGCTGCGGCTGGAAGCTGAGCACGAACTCGCCATTCTTCAGGCCTTGGCGAATCTCCGCTTCCAGGCGCAGACGTTCCTGTACCGCCAGTTGCATGCGCGGGTCGAAGAAGCGCAGGGCGTTCTTGCCGGAGATCTTGGCCTCGTACATCGACATGTCGGCGCGCTTCATCAGCTCGTCGCTGCTGCAGGCCTCGCCGCCGAACAGCACCACGCCGATGCTGGCGCTGCTGTACAGACCGAGCTCGTTGAGGCGGTACGAACGATCCAGCGAGTTCAGCAGCTTCATGCCGATGTGTTCGGCCTGGGACGCAGCGCGCAGTGGGTCGTCGCCGAGGTTCTCCAGCATCACCACGAATTCGTCACCGCCGAGGCGCCCGACCGTGTCGCTGGCGCGCACCTCGGCATGCAGTCGCTCGGCGGCGACGCGCAGGACCTGGTCGCCGGTCTGGTGGCCATGCAGATCGTTGATGTTCTTGAAGTTGTCCAGGTCGATGAACATCAGCGCGCCCAACTGGTTGCTGCGCCGGCTGGCGGCCATGGCCTGGTGCAGGCGATCGAGCAGTAGCCGGCGATTGGGCAGACCGGTCAAAGGATCGTAGAAGGCCAGGTTGTGGATCCGCTCCTCGGCCGCCTTGCGATCGGTGATGTCGGTAAAGGCGGCGACATAATGGGTGACCTCGCCGTGGACGTTGCGTACGGCACTGATGGTCAGCCACTCGGGAAATATCTCGCCGCTCTTGCGCCGGTTCCAGATCTCGCCTTCCCACACGCCGGTGGCTTCGATGCTCGACCACATGGAACGGTAGAAGTCCGGCCCGTGTCTCCCCGACGCGAGCAGGGCGGTGCTCTGGCCGATGGCTTCGGCGGCACTGTACCCACTAATGCGGCTGAAGGCGCCGTTGACGCGCAGGATGCGGTTCTGCGCGTCGGTGATCAGCATGCCTTGCTGGGATTCGAAGGCGATGGCCGCGATGCGGCGCTCCAGTTCGGTATTGACGCGATCGGTGATGTCGCGGCTCAGCCAGACCACGGCGCGCTTTTGCCCCGGAGGCTGTTCCAGAGGCAACGCACGGCCTTCGAAGACCTTCGGGCCGCCGAGCGTCGGCAGGCTGTATTCGATCAGCTGCGGTGAGTCGCTGTTGAGGGTCTGCTGGATGAAACCGAGAAATCGCCGCTCCTCGGCCTCGGGCATGACGTCATGCAGGCGGCGGCCGAGCAGCTTGGACGGCTCGTCGTACAGCAGGCTGCGCTCGGCGCAGAGGATTTCCAGGTAGCGGCCGTCCTCGTCGAGCACCAAGAGCAGGTCGGGAATGGCCTGGGTGATGGCGCGCAACCGTGCCTCGCTGAAGCGCAGCGCCTGTTCGATCCGATCCCGCTCCAGCAGATCGTTGAGCAACACGCCGAGGGTGGCGGTGGCCAGAGGAAGGATCAGCAACGTCGGCAAGGCGATTTCCCGCACCGCCTCCGCGCCCAGCGGGGTTGGCAACAACAGGGCGATCAAGCCGAGCACGCCCAGGTGCAGAAGCACGCCGAACCCGAGCAGCTGCCAGAAGGCGATGCCGATCAGCCGCCTGCGCGAAGCGCAGCGGTAGGCCAGGCCGAGCGCGATGGGCAGCAGTACATTGGCCAGCCCTGGCACCACGCCGGGCCCGCCTATCCAGAGGCGAAACCCACCCGCCAGCACGCCCGCTATGCCCGCCACCAGTGGTCCGCCGAACAGCGCGGCCATGCTCAGTACCGCGGTACGTGCATCGAGGATGATGCCGGTCTGGCCGATGCTGGTGTTGAGCATGCCGAAAATGCAGGCGCTGCCGAACCAGAGGCCGGCGAGCAGTTTCGCGGTGCGTTGTCCGCTGCGGTTCCAGCTGCGGGTGGTAAAGGCCAGCAGCCAGCACAACGCGAGCAGCATGACCGCGTTTTCTACGACGACATCGAGGGTCAAGACAGCATCCTAGGGCAAGAATGCCCACTGCAGGATTGTGGAAAATAGCAAATCGCCATTATTCCACGTCGAATGCGCTCGGCGGAACGAAACTTAGGTAGGGGTTCACGGGAGGAGGTGCATGGCTGGCAGGCGGACCTCGTTCCGGCCCGCCGTCTGGCAGCGTGACTGGGCTTTCAGCGCTCGGCGAGCTTCGCCTTGAGTTCGCGGATTTCCGCTTCCAGCGCTTCGACTCGCTGCAAGGCGTCGACCTCGGCGGTGACGTTCTTCTGGATACCGATGAAGTAGGTCAGCTGGTCCGCTTCGTTGAATACCGGGGTGATGGACAGTTCGTTCCAGAACGGCGTGCCGTCCTTGCGATAGTTGCGGATGATCTGTCGGCAGGGCTTGTTGTTCTTCACCGCATCGCGGATGGCCTGGAGGCCTGGCTGGTCGCGGTCCTCACCCTGCAGGAAACGGCAGTCGCGATAAAGGATGTCGTCGACCGCGTAACCGGTCAGCCGCTCGAATGCCGGGTTGGCGTAGATCAGAATGTTGTCGTCGCCTTCCTGCTCGGCGACCACGATTCCGTCGTTGGAGGCTTCGATAACCAGTTGCAACAGCTTGGCATTGATCATGTCACGACATCCTGAAAGGGCATGCCGCGCATTCTAGAACAACTTGCCCCGATCGGTGCCTGGCCATGATGGTCCTCGCACAGCTCAATCGGCTCGTTTGCGGAAGAAGAGGGTGACCTGTCCCAGTTCGATGCCGAGCTTGCTCATGAAAGAGCGGTTCGCCAGGGTCTGTTCGTCGATGAGGTACATCCAGTCGTCGAAGTCGACACGGTAGACCTCGTCATTCACCGGCAGGCTGAGCACATAGCGCCAGCGCAGCGCATTGCCGGACAATTCGCCGCGCGCCTCGCCGATCACGTCGGCGGCAGTACCGCGCCAGCGACCCGGTGTGTCTTCGGTCAGCGTCCAGACCCGTCGCTGGGTGGTTCCGTCGCTGTAACGGAAGTGCTCGTCCAGGATCAGCTTGTCGCCATCGAGGCTGCCGTCGATTTCCACCCGAAAGCGCTTCACCACTTCGCCGGAGCGCTTCTGGAACATGCCCCGGGCGTCGACCTTGCCAACGAAATAGTCCCTCAGGTCCAGACGGGGTTCCTCATTGCGGTAATGCTCGACATCGACTGCAGTGCAGCTCATCAGCAGCAGGCATAGTGTCAGGGTCATCATTTTCTTCACGGCGTGGGTTCTCCGCTTGGCGTGGATGTGAGCAGCCGCGCCGCCAGCAGTTTCAGCAGGCAGGGCAGGCCGGCATAGATCAGCGCGAGGTTCCAGCCGGCGGGTGTGCCGGGCTGGTAGCCCGTGAGCGCCAGCAGCGGCAAGGCCAGGCCGGCGATGGCCAGGGCCAGCTTGGCAAGCAGGCTCCACAGGCCGAAGTAGCCCGCGGTGGCGTCGCGTTCGGTTGCCGGGATGACGTCAGCCAGCAGCGCCGGCGGCAGTGCGAGGTCGGCGCCCAGAGCAAGCCCCGAAAGCACGCATACCGCGGCATAGGCCCACGCCGAACCGGGGTCCAGCAGCAGGGCCCAGACGAAGGCGGCACAAGCGCTGAGCATGCCGATCCGCCAGCTGCGGCGCTTGCCGAGCCGGTCCGCCAGCCGTGTCCAGAGCGGCAGGCCGGCCGCCCCGCTCAGGAAGTAGAGCGCCAGAAACAAGCCGGTCAGCTGCGCCAGCTGCAGGCGATCGGCGATGAAGAACAGCGCCAGTGTGGCTGGGATCGCCACAGCCACGGCATTGATGAAGAAGATTCCCGCCAGCCGGCGGAATGCGCCATTGCGCAGCGGCTGGCGCTAGCTGGCGGGCGCGCGTTGTGCGCTGCGCCGCGGCTGCGGCGCAGCGCACAACAGGATGACCATCGCGGCGCAGAGCAGCACGGCGAAGGTGGCGGAAGACACTCAGCGCTGCAGCCTTGCCGTACCGTGTCGCCAGCGCGCTGGGCAGGACGCTGGCGAGGACAACACCGAGCAAACCGGCACCTTCGCGCCAAGCCGCCACCCGGGTGCGTACGTCAAGCTGATCGGAGAGCCGCGCGCCCCAGGCCAGGTAGGTGATGTTGAGCAGGCTGTGCAGGGTGTAGGCGAGGGCCAGCGGTGCCCCCAGCCAGACTGCGAGGGCGAGGCTGTCGAGGGCAGGGGGCACCAGCAGCGCCGCCATCGCCAGACTCAAAAGGAGGGCGGAGCTCGCCAGCAGACGCGTCCAGCCGCGCGGCGAGCGACGGTCCTATCAGCCGGCCGAGCCAGGGGTCCTGCACGGTGTCCAGCAGGCGCGCCAGGAACAGCACGCTGCCGGTCAGGGCCAGACCGAGGCCGAGGTCGGCAGCATAGAAGTTCGGTACCAGCACATAGACCGGCAGCATGGCCATTGCCAGCGGCAGGCCGAGCACGCCGTAGGCGGCAAGGGCGGATTGCTTCATCGCTCACCCAGCAGACTGCGTCGCAGGCCTGGGTCGCGGCTACGCGGGTCGAACCAGATGGCGAAGAAGGCCTCGGCAAACTGCGGGTCGGTCACCTCGTGGTGCAGCCGCTCGTTGACATAGAAGCGGCAGCCGCGCTCAGGCAGGTACACGCCGGTGATGCGCTCGCCGGGCCGAATATCGACGAAGGCCTGCTGCATGTGCTCACGCCAGCGTGCCGGCACAGATGCATCGGGATCCGGACCGGAGAGCCGCTTCATCTCGTCGAGGCTGGTGCGCACGAAGTCGTCGCGACTGATGGAGCGGTGATAGGTCAGCTCCAGCGCGAAGGGCGTCCGGGCCTGCAGCGGCGCCGTCGGGCTCCACAATCGGGCGTCATAGATGCGAAAGCCGAATATCCGCAGCGTGCCCTCGCCAACCAGGCGCGCGTCCGGCATGGCCTCGCGCCAGCTGCCGCTGGCGAGGCCCGGCAGCAGGCAAAGCAGGCTGACCAGCGCGACGACACCCCGAGCGTTCATGGAGTCGCCTCAACGCTGGCCCGCAAGCGTGATGGACACCGAGTCGGCGAAGCGCAATGCGTGAGGCTTGTCGACTTCCACTTCGGCGTAGCACACCGCCGGATGGGCCATGACCAGATCGAGCAGTTCCTGGGTCAGGCGCTCGAGCAGGGCGAAGCGATTCTGCTCGACGTGGCGGATGATCGCCTTGGTGATGGTGCGGTAGTTGAGGGCCTGCTCGATGTCGTTGTCGCGAACCGCGTCGAGCGCCGGGTAGAGGATGAGCAGATTGATCAGCACATCCTGGCGGTTGAGAATTTCGTCCTCATTGATGCCGATGTAGGTTCGCAGGCGCAGGTTCTTCACGCGGATGCGCGCCATCCCAGGTTCCAGGCGCGGCATCACTGGCCCCTGCCGATCAGCTGGAGAAACTCCATGCGCGTGTTGCAGGAGTTGCGGAAGGCGCCGAGCATCACCGACGTGTTCATCACCGAGTTCTGCTTCTCCACGCCGCGCATCATCATGCACATGTGCTTGGCCTCGATGACCACCGCGACTCCGGCGGCGCCGGTCACTTCCTGGATCGCTTCGGCGATCTGACGGGTGAGGTTTTCCTGGATCTGCAGGCGCCGCGCATACATGTCGACGATGCGCGCCACCTTGGACAGACCCAGCACACGCCCGGTGGGGATGTAGGCGACATGCGCCTTGCCGATGAAGGGCAGCAGGTGGTGTTCGCACAGCGAGTACAGCTCGATGTCCTTGACGATCACCATCTCATCGTTGTCGGAGGCGAACAGAGCGCCGTTGACGATTTCCTCCAGGCTGCGCTGGTAACCGCCGCACAGGTACTGCATGGCCTTGGCGGCGCGCGTTGGCGTATCGCGCAGCCCCTCGCGCTCGGGGTCTTCGCCGAGGCCGGTGAGTATGTCGCGATAGTGACCAGGCAGATCGTTCATGGTGGAGTCCCTTTCATGAAGGAAGTGAGCGGTCCTGTGCCCCAGTCCCGCAGCAAAAAACTATACGATGTACATTTTATGTACAAGTATATGTATAGGTTGTTGCCCGCTGCAACTGCAATGATTCGTCATCACGCTGCTTCGAGCTAAAAACGGCAATCACTCGCCAGCGCTACGGTTGGCGGGCTCGTTGCGTTGGCCGTCTGGGTGAGGCAGCCAGTTCAAATGCGGGCGCAGCAGGCTGAAGGCCTGGTAGGCGAGCCGCAGTACCGGGCGCAGCGGCCGCCAGCCCAGCGGTGCTGCCCAGCGGCCATGGCCGGCCAGGCGCCAACTCCAGTAGGTGGCGTCGACCCCGGTCAGCCAGATGCCGCTGGCACTGCGAGCATGCAGACGGCGGCGCAGCTGCGGCAGATCGACGCCCAGACCGGCGGGGTCGAAGCCCGCCGCGCTGATGTCGACCAGCCGCAGCCGCGTCGGATCGGCTTGCCGTTCCAGCCAGCGCACCTCGCGCGCGCAGAGCGGGCAGGAGCGGTCCACATAGAGCGTCAGCGGCAGGTCCGGCGTCATTTCATCGCATCTCGCATTTGTACAACGTTTGTAGAGGGTATGCGGCGAAACGCTGGGTTACAATCTCGGCATTTCCATCAGCGAGCCGCCCCATGACCGAGCCTTCCGGCGCTTCGACCCTCGCCTCGAATGCCTTCGAGCAGCAGGAGCTGTTTCCCATCCGCGAAGTTTCCCGCCTGACCGGTGTCAACCCGGTCACCCTGCGTGCGTGGGAGCGCCGTTACGGCCTGATCCGGCCGACGCGCACGGACAGCGGGCACCGCCTGTACTCCATGGCCGACGTTGAGGCTGTCCGCAGCATCCTCGCCTGGACTGAACGTGGCGTCGCGGTCAGCAAGGTCGGCAGCATTCTGGCCCGCAGCGCGGCTACCCGCGAGGCGGAGGAGCCGACGGTCACCGCTACCGGCGAGTGGAGCGAATGGCAGGCGCAGCTTCGCGAAGCGGTGCGCAGCTTCGACGAGGTGCGCCTGGAGCAGCTCTACGGGCAGGTGTTTTCCACTTATCCGCTGGCCGTGGTGTTCCAGGACGTGCTGCTACCGGTCTGGCAGGCGTTGTTGCTGCGCCAGGACGAATTCGGTGGAAGCAGCGAGTGGTTGTTCCTCGACGCTTTCCTGCGCGCGCGGGCGCTGCAGCGCTTGCAACTGGCCCGTGTGCCGGGCGCCGAGCGTGTCCTGCTGAGCGCGCTGCCGGGGCAGTGCCGTGAACTGGAATTGCTGGTGGCCGGCCTCTTGCTCAGCGGTGACAGCCTGGCCGTCACGGTATTGCCGCTCGGTCAGCCACTCGAGGAGCTGGCGCTGGTGTGCGACAAAATGCGTCCTCAGGGGCTGGTGATGTTCTCCAACGTACCGCCGAACGAGGTTCAGCTGCGCCAGTTGAACAAGCTCTCGCTGAGCCTGGATTGCCCATTGGCGCTGGCCGGCGAGGCCGCCGAGCTCGGGCGCGAGGCCCTTGCGGGCTCGCCGATCGCCTGCCTCGGCAGTTCCGGCAAGCTGATGCAACGCCGCCTGCGGCAGTTTCTCGCCGGCCAGCTGGACACCTGAGCGAATCGCTGCGCGGCGTAAAGGAGTGCCAGCCATGAAACCCAGCGTTCCATCTGCCGTGCCGCCATCGCGCCATCGATTGCCCGGCGGCATGCGGCTGGGCTTCATCGCGTTGCCGCCTGGCAGCCAGGCCGCGGCGCTGGTGCGTGTGCATGCCGGTGCGCACGATGCTCCGCTCGATTATCCCGGCCTGGCGCACTTTCTCGAACACCTACTGTTTCTTGGCAGTCACGGCTATCCCCAGGCGCAGTCGCTGATGCCCTTCGTGCAGGGCTGTGGCGGTCAGCTCAACGCGTCGACCCGCGAACGCCACACTGATTTTTTCTTCCAGGTACCGAGCGACGCGTTCGACGATGCGCTCAAGCGTCTGCTCGACATGCTGGCCCGACCATTGCTCGACCCAGCGGCGCAATTGCGCGAGCGGGAAGTGCTGCAGGCAGAATTCCTGGCGCGCGGCCGCGACCGCGAAACCCTCTGCGATGCCGCCATCGGCACAGCGCTTGGCGAAGCGCATCCGTTCGCGGCGTTTCACGCCGGCAACCGCGAGACGCTGCCGGTGGAAGACGAGGCATTTCAGCGGGCGCTGCACAGCTATCACCGGCGTTTCTACCAGACGGGCCAGCTCGAACTGCTGATCGCGGCGCCCTTTGCCCTTCAGCAGGTTCTGCAGACGCTCGATTGCCCGGAATGTCAGTTACCGGGCGGTGAGCCCGTCACCCGTTCGATCCCACCGCTGCGAATGGCCGAAGGTCCCGCGTTGCGCCTGCAGGTCGCCGGCGCGCGGCCCTGTCTGAATCTGGCATTTGCCCTGGATGGTCTGCCGGGCGAAGCCGCAGTAGCGCTCGATCTGCTCGGAGCATGGCTGGCTTCCCAGGCGCCGGACAGTCTGCTGGCGCGGCTGCGCGAGCCGGACTGGTGCGATCGGGTCACGTTGCGCGTGCCGTACTGGCATCGCGGACAGGGTGTGGCGGTCGTCGAGCTGCAGCTGACCGACCAGGGCATCGCCGCGCGTACCCAGGTCGTCGCCGCCGTGCAGCAGTGGCTGCGCTTCATGACATCCGAGGCTGCGTGGGCGGCTGTCTGGGACGAATACGTGCAGATCCGCCAGCGCGGGCTATTGGGCCGCGAGCCGCTTTCCCTGCTGCGCTACTGGGTGGACCCGGCAGCCTGGACGCCGACCCTCGATGCGCAACGCGTGCGCCAAGGGCTCGAGGCGCTGGGCGAGCAGCTGCACCGCAATCAGCCGCTGATCCTAACTGTCGATGACGAGGACGGAGACCTGTCTGAGCCTATCGAGCCGTCGCCGCAGGGTTTCGCTTTGCGGCTGTCCGTAGAGCGCCTGGTGGTGCATGCAGCATCGGATTGGCAGTGGCGCCTGCCTTCACATAATCGCTGGTTGAGCGAACGGCTGTCGCCTCGCCGGGTGACTACGGAGAAAGCCGGGCTGCGCTGGCTTGCACATGGCGACGGCGAGGCCTCCGGAGGGCTGGGCGCGCTCTACCTGCGCTGGCGTTTCGCTGCGCAGCAGCCGGTACCGGGACTCTGGTACGTGCTCCAGGCTGCCCTGCAGCCTTATACCCTGGCGGCCGAGCAGGCCGGCGTCGAGCTGCGCTTCGAGAACTACGGACGCAGCTGGTGCCTCGCGCTGTTCGGTTATGCCGAAGCGCTTCCCGTGATCCTGCGCGACCTGAAGGGGATTCTGAAACAGCCGCCGGCAGCCGTGTTCGACCAGGGCCGCCGTTTGCTGGCCGACGCCGTGCGGCCCGGTGCGGACGAAATCCTCATTCGCCAGCTGCTACGTCGCTTGCCCGTTCTGCTCGAGCCACCGGTGGCCGATGGGGGCGGGGAGCTGGATCAGTCGGCCCTCGCGCAGGCATGGCGTCTGTCACAGTGGGACGCACTGGCAGTTGGGTTGCCGATGCACCTGAGCGGCCCGCTGCATGATGTGCTGGATGAGCTGCCCGGCGTCGCCATGCCGCTTGTGCAGCGAGATGGGGCCAATCCCGCTCGCTATCGCTGGTGCCGCTTCGGCGACTCCGGAACGGAGACTGCACTGGTGCTGTTCTGCCCGCTGCCGGCTCGCACCCCCGCGGTCGAAGCTGCCTGGCGTCAGCTGGCGCGGCTTATGGAGGGCGCGTTTTTCCGCCGCCTGCGCAGCGAATTGCAGCTCGGTTATGCGGTGTTCTGCGGCTTCCGCCAGTTCGGCGGGCAGGGCGGGCTGGTCTTTGCGGTGCAATCACCCAGCGCGACGGCCGGCGAGCTCCTCGGCCATATCGAAGCCTTCCTCGCATCCTTTGCCGGTCAGCTGGACGACCAGCCCACCCGCGCCTCCCAAGCCAGCGGTGCGCCGCCGGGTGGCAGCGATATACGCCGTCATGCCGAGGCCAACTGGCAGGCGCAACTGGCAGGCTGCGATGCCGGCCATCCGGTGGCGGTTGCCGCGGCGATGGCGCAACTCGATTCCGAGGCGCTACGCCTGCAACTGCAGGCCGTAAGGGCGGCCGATGGCGGCTGGATCGTGGTCGCCAATGCCGACGCTGCGGATACGCGCTGGCACAGCCGCTGACCTCGTAACCGTCGCCCACTCCTTTCCGCTGCATCCACCCCAGTCATCGCAGGCGCGACGGCTGGGCTGTGCGCTGCTTTGGGTGTACGACCTAAGCCTGGTCGATCAGCCGCAGGGAGGAGATGCTTTGCGGGCAAGACGGTCTGCGTGCCGAAAGTAGTAGCGTTTCGCCGCTATCGCAGCGTATGTGCGCCAGGAGGGCCTTTCGATAATCGCTCCCGACACGACTGCGAGTCGTCAATACAGCGGAGAGCGCCATGCACAACAACAAGAAAGCCGTATCAACCCTGCTGCCACTGGCCCTGGCCAGTGCTGTTGCCATGACCGTGAGCCAGTCGGCCATGGCTGAGATCGTGCTCTATGACGAGAACGACACCACTTTCTCCACCGATGGTTATTTCAACACCTTCTACGTTCACAGCGACGTGGAGCGGGACGGCGAGCAGTTCGATCGCAAGCAGTCTCGGGTGAAGATGGGCTTCCTGCCCAACTGGATCGGCTTTAACTTCGGCAAGCAGGTCGGCGACCTCAAGCTGGGCGGCCGCTCCTCGTTCTGGGTGACCATCAACGACAGCGATACCAACGGTACCGAAACCGGCATCGACGTACGTCAGTTCTACGCCACCGCGGCCAACGAGCAGTGGGGCGAAGTGCTGTTCGGTAAGGACTTCGGTCTGTTCGGTCGTTCCAACATCCTGCTCGACGAGATGCTCAGCGGCTACGGCCAGGTCAGCGACACCCTGGGGCTGGTCGATGGCGGCGGCGTCTCCTTCGGCAACATCGGTACCGGTTACCCGTACCCGTTCCCGACTTCGCAGATCACCTATCGCTCGCCGAAGATGAATGGTCTGCGTATCGCCGCGGGCATCATGGACCCGGTGGACACCACCGAGGACACCGATTCCGATCTGGACAAGGCCTACCAGGAAGCGCCACGTTTCGAAGCCGAGGTGACCTACGAGTTCCAACTGGGCGGTACCCAGTTCTACACCTGGATCAACGGCATGCAGCAGAGCTCGGACAATACCGACAGCAGCATCGACAAGGTTGACTCCAAGGGCCTGGGTTACGGTGTGCAGGCCAAGATGGGCAACCTGTCGCTGACCGCTTCGGGCTTCCAGGCCGAAGGCATTAACCCATTCTTCACCAACAATGCCGGCGAGGCGCTGCTGCGTGAAGTGGACAGCGACGGCTACCTGCTGCAGGGCTCCTATCGTTTCGGCAAGAACCGCGTGGCGCTGTCCTACGGCAAGACCAAGGACGACGGCAACGGTCTGGGCAGTGCAGCCGACTACGAAACCCGCGGCATCGCGCTGTTCCACAGCATCAATGACAACCTGACCCTGGTCGCCGAGCTGAACCAGTTCGAGATCGAAGGGCGCGACACTGCAGCGCTGGATGAAGAAACCCGTACCTTCGCAGTGGGCGCGGCACTCAGCTTCTAAGCCGAATACAGGGCGCGGATGGCAGCCGAACCGTAGGTCGCGCCATCCGTTGCGATGCAGTGGTGCGTACGTCGAGCGTCCCCACGCCCTGAACACAGTGCTCAGCGCTATACCGCAAAGGCCGGCTCCCCCAAGGGGCCGGCCTTTTCGCCATCAGCGCCGCCGGCGTCAGTTCCGCACGCTAGGCACCGCCTGCGTTGTTTCGTCGCGATGCTACCTAGGCAGGCCTTTTCCGGTACTCAAGTAGCATTTTCGTGCCATATGCCCTGCCCAAGAATGGGGTCATCCGATTCAGGCTGTGCGGGGTGCGAGCGTGACCGAACATCAAGGCGAAGTGATCCGCACGGCGATGTCCGATGCACGGCTGGCCGAAACGGTGGCCCAGGATCTGGCCCGACAGCTGATGCATCCGCATCTGGGCTTCGTGCTGTTCTTCTGCTCGGCCGAATACGACCTGCCCGCGCTGGGTGATGCGCTGCGCCAGTACTTCGGCGGCGTGCGCCTGGTGGGCTGCACCTCGGCTGGCGAGATCACGTCCCAGGGTTACGGGCGCAGCTGCGTGACGGCGGTCGGCTTCGACCACCGCAGTTTTTCCATCGCCTGCGAGCTGATCGACGAGATGGACCGCTTCAGCCTGATCGAAGCGCAGCAGCTGGTCGAGCGCCTGGGCAGTGACTGTCGCAGCAACTCGCTGGCGCCGATCAAGGATCACAGCTTCGCGCTGACGCTGCTCGACGGCTTATCCAGCCGCGAGGAGCTGGTGCTGTCGGCCCTCAGCGCCGCCTTCGGCAGCATCCCGCACTTCGGCGGGTCGGCCGGTGACGACAATCATCTGAGCGACACCTACGTCTATTACGACGGCCGCTTCTACAGCGGCGCGGCAATCGTGGTGCTGATCAACACCTGGCTGGATTTCGAGGTGTTCACCACTCATCACATCCTGCCGCGCGAGGAGAAGCTGGTGGTAACCCGCGCCGACAGTACCAGCCGTCGGGTCTACGAACTGAACGCCGAGCCGGCCGCCGAGGAGTATGCGCGGCTGATCGGTGTGCCTGTCAGTGACCTCGACCATCGACTGTTCGCCGCCCACCCGCTGGCGGTGCGTATCAACGAACACTACTACGTGCGCTCGATCCAGAAGGTCAACGACGACCTGAGCCTGACCTTCTATTGCGCGGTGGAGAACGGCATCGTCCTCACCGCCATGCAGCCCGGTCCCTTGATGCCCAACCTGGAGGCGCTGTTCCAGCGACTGGAGCAGCGCCTCGGCCCGCCGCTGCTGACCATCGGCTGCGACTGCTTCCTGCGCCGGCTGGAAATCGAGGCCGATGGCAGCAGCGAGCAGACATCGGCCTTTCTCCGACGCCAGCAGGTGATCGGCTTCAACACCTACGGAGAGCAGTTCAATGGCATGCACATCAACCAGACCTTCACCGGTGTCGCCATTGGCCGACCGGGAGGACGGGCGAGTCGCTGAGCTGCTGGCGCGGCAGGCCGAACTCGAACGGGAGAACCACAAGCTCAAGCGCATCAATGCGGCACTGATCGAGCGTGTGGAATCCAGCGGTGCCGGCCGCGATGCCTCCTACGCGGCCTTCCAGCACTCGGTGGAACTGGCCGAGCAGGTGCGCGAGCGCACCGATGCCCTGAATCAGGCGATGGCTGAACTCAAGGGCAGCAACCAGCTGCTCAGCGATGCCCGCTTGCGCGCGGAAACCGCTCACCAGCATCTGGTGGACGCCATCGAGAGCATCTCCGACGCCTTCGTGCTGTTCGACCGCGATCAGCGCATAGTGCTGTTCAACCGCCGCTTCAAATCGCTCTGGACACGCACCCGTGCGCGCATCAATGCCGGCACGCGCCTGGCCGAGGTGCGGCGCATGGCCGAAAGCACCGGCCTCATCGTGGAGGAGCACCGTGGCAAGGGCGACGAACCCACGGTGTACCGGCTGAACAACGGTCGCTGGGTGCAGGTCAGCGAGCGGCCGACCCGCGAAGGCGGGCTGGTGATTCTCTACACCGATATCACCGAGGTGAAGGTCAGCGAGACCATGCGCCGCGAGCAAGCGCTGGCGCAGAAGTCGCGGCTGCTGCAACGGGCGGTGGACAACCTGTCCCAGGGCGTGGCGATGGTCAGCGCCGAAGGCGCGCTGGAGCTGTGGAACCGACGCTTCCTCGAGCTCTGCGGGCTGGCGCCTATCGAGGCGCATCGACCGTTCGAGGAAGTCATGGCCGACAGCGAGCTGACCCTGCTCACGCCCAACAGCCGTGACGCCCGCGGCCGGCCGATTCGCGAACTGGAACAGCGGCTGTTCGATGGTCGGGTACTGGAGATTCGTACGCACCCACTGCCCACCGGCGGTTTCGTCAATACCTTTACCGATATCACCGAGCGCTACCGTCATGCCGAGGCGCTGCGCGAGAGCGAGCGCTGGATCCGCCTGATCACCGACCATGTGCCGGCGCTGATCGCCTACGTGTCGGCCGATCTCACCTACGAGTTCACCAACAAGGTCTACGAGGAGTGGTACCGCTGGCCCAGCGACGGCATGCTCGGCCAGTCCCTGCGCGAGGTGCACAGCGGCGAGCACTGGCGGCAACTGGAGCCCTACATCGATCGCGCGCTGTCCGGCGAGAGCGTCAGCTTCGAGATGGCCGAGCGCAACCATGCCGGCCAGCAGCGCTACATGCTGCGATCCTATGTGCCGAACCGGCAGGCCAACGGCGAAGTGGCCGGTATCTTCGTGCTGATCCAGGACATCACCGACCGCCGGCGCACCGCCGAGGCGCTGCATCAGGCCTACCAGAACCTTGAACAGCGGGTTCGCGAGCGCACCGCCGAACTCACCAGCCTCAACGACCAGCTATTGCGCGAGATCGACGAACGCAGCCATGCCGAGGCGCGGTTGCGCGAAGCCAAGCGCGAAGCTGAATTGGCCAACCTGTCGAAGACCAAGTTCCTCGCGGCGGTCAGCCACGACCTGCTGCAGCCGCTCAATGCCGCGCGGCTGTTCACCAGCGCTCTGCTGGAGCAGCCGGGCGCCTCCAGCGGCGGGCTGATCCGCAATATCAGCAATTCACTGGAGGACGTGGAAAATCTGCTCGGCACTCTGGTCGACATTTCCAAGCTGGATGCCGGCGTGATCAAGCCGGATATCGCCCCATTCGCCGTCAGCGAACTGCTGGAAAACCTGGCCATGGAGTTTCGCCAGATCGCCGGGGCTGAGCAGTTGCAGCTGGACTTCATTCCTTGCTCGGCGCTCGTGCGCAGCGATATCCAGTTGCTGGCGCGCATCCTGCGTAACCTGCTGACCAACGCCATTCGCTACACGCCCAAGGGGCGCGTGCTTCTGGGCTGCCGCCGGCGTCGGCAGAGCCTTTCCATCGAGGTCTGGGATACTGGCGTGGGCATCCCCGCGGACAAGCTCGAGGAAATCTTTCAGGAGTTCAAGCGCGGCGAGGGCGTGCGACCGAATCAGGATCGCGGCCTCGGTCTGGGTCTGGCCATCGTCGACAAGATCGCCCGCATGCTCGGCCATCGCATCCGGGTCAGCTCGCATCCGGGCCGCGGTTCCTGCTTCGCCATCGACGTGCCGCTGGCCAAACGCGCGCCCAAGGCGCGGCCGGAGCCGAGCACCACCGAACTGGTCCTGCAGCGACTACAGGGTGCTCGGGTGTGGGTGCTGGACAACGACACGGCGATCTGTGCCGGCATGCGTACGTTGCTCGAAGGCTGGGGCTGCAAGGTGATCACGGCACTGTCCGAAGAAGACCTGGCGCGGCAGGTGGACAACTTCCACGCCGAGGCCGATCTGATGATCGCCGACTACCACCTGGACAACGGCCACACCGGCATCGATGTGGTGGCCACCGTCAATGCGCGGCGCGCCAGCCCGCTCCCGGCCCTGATGATCACCGCCAACTACAGCAACGAGCTCAAGCAGCAGGTCCGCGAGCTCGGCCATATGCTGATGCACAAGCCGGTGCGGCCGATGAAACTGAAGACTGCCATGTGCCATATGCTCGAGCACGGCAGCGCGGGCTAGAGGCCTGCGCTGCCTTCGCGGCTGGAGTGGTCAGCGCTGCGGCCGCGTCCAGATTCCACGCCCCGGCAGCCGCTCGCGGTCATGCGTGCGCTCCAGGCCCAGCGCGGGGCCCTTGGGGACGATTCCAGTGCCGTTGATCTGCCGATGGCTGGCATAGTAGTGGTGCTTGATGTGGGTGAAGTCCACGGTCTCGGCGATTCCCGGCCACTGGTACAGCTCGCGCAGCCAGTTCGACAGGTTCGGATAGTCCTCGATGCGGCGCAGGTTGCACTTGAAATGCCCGTGATACACCGCATCGAAGCGAATGGCAGTGGTGAACAGGCGCCAGTCGGCCTCGGTCAGGTACTCGCCGGTCAGGTAGCGCTGCTTGCCCAGTCGCCGCTCCACCCAGTCGAGTTCGCGAAACAGCTCGTCGAAGGCTTCCTCGTAGGCGTCCTGGGTGGTGGCGAACCCGGCGCGGTAGACCCCGTTGTTGATCGCCGGATAGATCCGTGCGTTGAGCGCATCGATCTCGCCGCGTAGCGGCTCCGGATAGAAATCCAGCCGCGAGCCGGTGATGCCATCGAAGGCGGTATTGAGGATGCGGATGATCTCGGCGGACTCGTTGTTGACGATGCACTGGCGCTCGCGGTCCCACAGCACCGGCACTGTGACGCGGCCGGAATAGTCCGAGTCGTCGCGGGTGTAGCGCTGGTGCAGAAATTCAAGATCGTCCAGCGCGTCGCCGCTGGAGCCGGTGGCCTTGTCGAAGGTCCAGCCGTTCTCGGCCATCAGCCAGCTGACCACCGAAACGTCGATGAGCGATTCCAGCTCCTTGAGCTTGCGGTAGATCAGCGTGCGGTGAGCCCAGGGGCAGGCAAGTGACACGTATAGGTGATAACGACCGGCTTCGGCCGGATAGCCGGTCTTGCCCTTGGGGCCCGGTGAACCGTCCGGCGTGATCCAGTCATGGCGCTTGGATTGTTCGCGCTCGAATCTTCCGTCGCGGTTTGCATACCAGCGGTCATGCCACTGGCCATCGATCAGTAATCCCATGATGCCCTCCTGTTACGGAATAGGAGGGCAGTCTAGGAAGCATCGTTCGATCGATGTGACCGAACGGCCGCTTAATCCTATCGATTAAATCGATGAGTGGCGGCTCTGCCAGTAGTCACGCGCCTGCTCGAAAGCCGCGTCCCGCGTGGCGCCAAGGCCGCGCAGGGCCAGGGCCATGGTGGCGATCACGGCGAGTTCGCCGTAGGCATCTTCTTCCCGACCTTCCCAGACCGCCAGCAGATGCCGAGGGTCCAGCTGGGCCGGTTTCACATGGCGGCGCTCGGACAATGCCGGCCATTCTTCATCCCAGGGCAGCCCGCCAGTGGTGCCGTAGAGGTGGGAGATATTGTCCGGATTCATCTCGACCTCGCCGCCTTCGCCCTTGATGACGATGGCGTGGTCGCCGAGCAGGGTGCTGGCCTGGCGATGGGTGTCCTGATAGCCGGGATGGAAGATGCTCTGCAGCCCGCAACGCGCACCCAGCGGGTTGAGCAGGCGCGCCAGCGAGTGGATTGGCGAGCGCAGGCCGAGCAGGTTGCGCATGTCGATCATGCGTTGCAGCACCGGCATCCAGGCACCCAGTGGAATGAAGGCAAGGCGGTTCTCATCCAGCGCAGCACCGACCTCGGCCCAGTCGTCGCAGCGGCGGATACCGAGCAGTTGCAGCTGCTGTTCGGTATAGATGCGCCCGGCAGTGTGGGCGCCGCCGCCGTGCATGACGATGCGCACGCCGTTGGCTGCCAGGCACCTGGCTGCGAGCAGGTACCAGGGCAGGTGGCGTTTCTTGCCTGCGTAGCTTGGCCAGTCCAGGTCGACAGCCGTCTTCGGCGCTTGCACCCGCTCGCGTACCGCTTCGGTGAATCCGGCCAGCTCTGCGGCGCTTTCTTCCTTGTGCCGCAACAGCATGAGGAAGGCGCCGAGCTGGGCCTCCTCGACCTTGCCGTCGAGCAGCATGCCCATGGCTTCGCGGGCTTCTTCACGCGTCAGGTCGCGGGCGCCACGTTTGCCCTTGCCGAGGATGCGCACATACACGGCGAAGGGGTGTTCGGCAGGAGTCTCGAGGATCATAGGCAGTTGCTCGGTTTCGGCAGCCCCGCCAGCTTGGCGGCCAGTTTGGCTGGGGTGCCCTTGAACAGACGGTTGAGGTGCAGGCTGTTGCCTTTTTCCGCGCCGAGTTTGAGCGCGGCGTACTTGATCAGCGGTCGCGTGGCCGGGGAGAGCTGGAACTCGGCATAGAAGGCGCGCAGCAGATGAATGATCTCCCAGTGCTCGGCTTCGAGGGCCAGTTCCTCCCGAGCCGCCAGGGCCTCGGCCACGGCTTCGCTCCAGTCCGCCAGGTCGACGAGAAAACCGTCCTGGTCCAGCGCGATCTCGCGCCCTTCGACGATCAGGCTCATAACCAGCTGTTGACCCGCGGATAGCGACAGGTCAGCTCGACGAAGCCGGGATAGTCCAGCAGCTGGACGCGCGGCGGCAGGGCGGTGATCGAGCGTGCCTGAACGTCCTCTTCCAGGGCGAACAGCGCGACCTGCTCGGGAAGCTGGTGCAGCGCCAGGCACGGTTGGCTGCCGGGCTGTAACGCGTAGGTGGCGTCACCGGTCAACAGCAGGGCGTCGGCGTCGCCCAGCAGCGGCAGGCAACTGGCGAAGCGGCTGTCGCTGAACGGCGAATGAGAAAGCAGGTGCAGAGTAGCCATCAGAGGGTGATCACGTGGTCGTAGCGGTTGATCAGGGCGCGCAGGTCTGCATCGTCGAGGACCTCGACCGGCAGCGCCAGCGTCGATTCTGCGAGCTGGCGCTCGCTGAGGCTGCGTCGCGCAGCGAACAGGGCATCGATACCGAACAGCGGCAGTGCCTGCAGATTCGCGGTCAGATCCTTCTGTTCGACGGATGCCGCCAGCTGCGCGGGGGCGAGCTGGAATACGCCGTCGTCGAGGAACAGCAGCCCCAGCGGCAGCTCGAAGGCGCCGCCAGCCAGCACGATGTCCAGCGCTTCGCGGGCGGATGGGCCGGACCAGGGCGCCTGGCGGCTGATGATGAGCAGGGAGCGCGCCATCAGTGACCTCCGAAGCAGACGAGGCGATCGGCTTGCTGTGCCGCCTCGTGCAGTTGGCCCAGCCCGGACAGCTCCCAGCCGGCGGCGAGGTTTGCCGCGGGTCGCCGATAGCGCTGCGCCTCGCCGGCATCCAGCACGCCGCGACGCAAGCCGGCCGCGATGCAGACCACGCCATCCAGTTGGTTGGCGGTGACGAAGCGGCTCCATTGCGCCGCGACATCCGGTTCGTCCTGGGCCGCGACGATGTTCGCCGAGGCGCTGTGTACGCCGTCCTGGTAGAAAAACAGGCGACTGATCTCATGGCCGCCAGCCAGCGTGGCTTCGGCGAAGCGCAGCGCGCGACGCGCGGCCGGTGAGTGGGGCGGGGCGAACAGGGCGATTACGAATTTCATCGGGGCACCATTGCGAAACAGCCGACATGATACGCCAGCCGGGCGTATGAAGAATCCGTCGTCGACCATTCCGGTGCTCGTCCGTCAGCGACGGTGCCGCGAGAATGTCCGAGTCTGCGAGCGGGCGGGGAGGGGCGGTCGGGCGGGCCGGCATTGCTCGGGTCTTCGCCCCTCCGGTAGATTGGCCGGCTTTCTGCCCGGTACCGGGCCTGGCTGTCTGGATATCCCATGTCTGTTGCCGACGCTTCCGCTTTGCCTGATTCCGTCTACCGTCAGCCTGGCTTTGTGCCATTTCTGATCAGTCGCGTGCTGGCCATGTTCGCCGTGCAGATCCTCGCCGTCGTGGTGGCCTGGCAGGTGTACGACATGACTCGCGATCCGCTGTCGCTGGCCTATGTCGGCCTGGCGCAGTTCGTCCCGATGTTCCTGCTGCTGATGCCTGCCGGCGACCTGATCGATCGCTACGATCGCAAGCGCATCCTCGCCCTGAGCTGGGCGCTCGAGGCAATCTGCGCGGCGGCTCTGCTGTGGCTCTCGCTGAGCGGCGGGGCGGTGCTCAGCTTCTATATCGTGTTGGTGTTCTACGGCTGCGCCCGTGCTTTCACCGGACCGGCGTTGTCCAGCCTGTTGCCGCAGATCGTGCCGCGCGAGCGCCTGGCTGCAGCCATCGCCGCCAACAGCATGATCGTGCGCGGCTCCACTATTGCCGGCCCGGTGTTCGGCGGAGGCCTGTACGCAATGGGTCGCGGTGGGCTGACCTATGCGGCTTGCCTGCTGTTCTTCCTCGCGGCAATCGTGCTGTTGCAACGGGTACCGGTGCGCTACGGCGAGGCCATGCGGGCGCTGGAGGCTACCGCATGGCAGCGCTTTACCGTAGGCATCCGCTTCATTCGCTCGCGGCCGATCATCCTCGGCACCATCTCGCTGGACCTGTTCGCCGTGTTGCTCGGCGGCGTGGTCGCGCTGTTGCCGATCTACGCCCTGGAGGTGCTGGAAGTCGGCCCGACCGACCTCGGTGCACTGCGCAGCGCCATGGCGCTGGGTGAGGTGATGGTGGGCTTCTACCTGAGCACGCGGCCGTTCAACCGCCATGTCGGCATGACCATGTTCATTGCCGTGGCGGTGTTCGGTCTCGCCAACATGGTCTTCGCGCTGTCCAGCCTGTTCTGGCTGTCGTTCGCCGCGTTGTTCGTCGCCGGAGGTGCGGACATGGTGAGCATGTACATCCGCTCGTCGCTGATCCAGTTCTCCACGCCTGACGCCATGCGTGGACGCGTCAATGCCGTGAACATGCTGTTCATCGGTTCGTCCAACGAGCTCGGTGAGTTCCGCGCCGGCACCAGTGCCGCCTGGCTCGGTGCGGTACCGGCGGCACTGCTGGGCAGCTTCTGCACGCTGGCGGTGACCAGCGGCTGGATGCTCGGCTTCAGAAGCCTGCGACAGGTAGACCGCTTCGAGGATGCCTCGCCCGAGGCTCAGGCCTCGCGCGCCGGCTAAAACGCGACGGATGGACCGCCCAAACGAAAACACCCTGCGAAAGCGTTGCCTTCGCAGGGTGTCGGATTGCTCGCCGAGGCGGGCAGGTTCAGCGCTGAATCAGTCGTCGCCGCCAAAGATGCCCAGCAGCTGCAGGAGGCTGATGAACAGGTTGTACAGCGACACGAACAGGCCGATGGTGGCCATGATGTAGTTGCGCTCGCCACCATGGATGATCGCGCTGGTCTGGAACAGGATGCAGGCCGAGGAGAACAGCACGAAACCTGCGCTGATCGCCAGCTGCAGCCCGGTGATCTGGAAGAAGAAGCCCGCCAGCATCGCACCGATCAGCACGAAGAAACCCGCAGTGATGAAGCCGCTGAGAAAGCTCATGTCCTTGCGGGTGATCAGCACGTAGGCCGACAGCCCGAAGAACACCAGTGCGGTCATCGACAACGCCGAGCTGATCAGCTCACCACCGTTGGCCAACCCCAGGTACATGTTGAGGATCGGGCCGAGCGTATAGCCCATGAAGCCGGTCAGGGCGAAGGTGGACACCAGGCCCCATACCGAGTTGCGCAGCTTGGCGGTAAGGAAGAACAGGCCGTAGAAGCCGATCAGCACCACGAAGATATTCGGGTAGGCGGCATTGGCCTGCATGGACAGGTATGCCACCAGGCCGCTGAACGCGAGCGTCATGGCCAGCAGCCCGTAGGTGTTGCGCAGGACCTTGCTGACCTCACGCTGTTCGACCTGCGTGTGGCTAAGCGCGTATTCGTGTTCGTGCATGGCGACACTCCTTGGATGAAATCAAGCCTGGGACGATTTGTCCCGGATCATAACAGAGGCAGTCCAGCTGCCTAGCATCAGTGTTTGACAGTGTATTTCTATCCGGTACTATTGCGCCCGCTTTATCCGGAAGTGTGGCCGAGTGGTTGAAGGCAGCGGTCTTGAAAACCGCCGAAGGGGAGACCCTTCCCAGAGTTCGAATCTCTGCGCTTCCGCCATCTGCAATTCTGAAGGCCCCGTACTCCGGGGCCTTCAGCGTTTCTGGGATGCGCATTCCGGCAGTCGGCGTTCCCATGTTGTTCCCATCCTCCAGCCTTTCAGCACCTGACTTTTGCTGGCCCCCTGGGTCAGGCCTGGCGTTCCGTTTGGTGCCTGTCCCACCGCGTACCCGTGATATCTCCATCCGGCTTGTGGCGCTGTTGGCAATCGCGCCGCCTGCGAGGCGGCCGCTGCTGCTAGAATCCGCGCCCCGACAAAAGGAGTTGTCGCCATGAAACGATTCAGACAGCCGGA